>Ga0070726_10000068_pt1 | contig 194681 bp, 187 predicted proteins | sample tdAd471_FD_67275 | JGI IMG/M metagenome (GOLD analysis project Ga0070726, IMG submission 67275) | Marine sediment microbial communities from the Atlantic coast under amendment with organic carbon and nitrate - tdAd47.1 | ecosystem: Environmental > Aquatic > Marine > Coastal > Sediment...
TGTTCGGTCGCGTCAAAACCCACCAGCGCCTCGGCCAACTCACCATTCACGCCGGCCACCGCCTTCAGGACGCCCTTGCCCTTATAGCGCGCCTTGTCGCCATCGCGCAGTTCCACCGCTTCATGCGCGCCGGTCGACGCGCCGGATGGAACGGCGGCCCGCCCCATGGTGCCATCTTCAAGGATCACGTCGACCTCGACCGTTGGATTGCCCCGGCTGTCGAGGATTTCACGGGCGAGGATGTCGATAATCGTGGACATGGGGCAGTTTCCTTTACGCGGTGTTAACGGATTGCGCGCGCTATAGCAGGCGCACCGGGCAGAGTGAATGGTGCGTGTTGGCGCTAACAGGCCCGCAACCGCCTATTTCTTGACGCCGTACAGCTCTAGCCGATGACCTTTCAGCGTATAGCCAAGTTTGGCAGCGATTTTTTCCTGAAGCGCCTCAATCTCGGGATCGACAAATTCGATGACCTGGCCGGTTGCCAGATCAATCAGGTGGTCGTGGTGCGCACGCTCGGCATCTTCATAACGGGCACGCCCGTCGCCGAATTCGACCTTCTCAAGTATCCCGGCCTCTTCGAACAGCTTGACCGTCCGATACACCGTCGCCAGCGAGATGCGCGGATCCTGCGCTGCGGCGCGGGCATAGAGTTCTTCCGCGTCGGGGTGATCGTCGGACCCTTCCAGCACCGAGGCGATGATGCGCCGCTGGCCGGTCATGCGCAGACCTGCGGCAGCGCAGCGGGCTGCGATTGTATCATCGGCGTCGGGCAGGGCAGGGGCCATCACAGGGTCGTTCCACGAAACAGGGTCAGACCAGTCTAACGTGGTGTCGGGGCTTCGGCTATGGGGTTGAGGGGCCGCGCGCACCGGGTTCTGACCCTAAAAGCACAAGCGCCCCTCCATCACCTTCACGGCCTGGCCGGACACGACGAAACTGCGCGCCTTGCCGTCAGAAACGGTGACTTTGACCCCGATTGATGACGGACGCCCCATTTCCACGCCCTGGGTGATGTCAAACACCTTCGATTCGCCCGCCAACTCGGCCAGATAGCAGGCCAGCGCGGCCGAGGCGCTGCCGGTCGCCGGATCTTCGGGGATATTGGACAGCGGCGCGAACATCCGCGCGAACAACGCGTCGCCCTGGCGCACATAAACCATGGCCGAAAAGAAATCGTCGCGCACCGGATACGTTTGCGCACAGGTCTGGAATGCATCGGTGACAGGGCGCGCGGCGCGCAGGGCCTCCATCCCCGACAATTGCGCAAAGGCGAACGGCAGGCCGACACCGGCCATGATCGGCGCATGCGTGTCTGACCGGATCGCATCCGGCGCAAGGCCGATGCAGGCGGCCATCAGCGCCGGGTCGACGGCGGCCCCAACCTCCAGCGGTACGGTCGAGGTGAAGCTGGCCACATCCCCATTCACGACACAGGCAATCGGCCCGACACCCAGTTCCAGCGTCAGATGGTTTCCGCGCCCCATCGCCGCCAGTGCGATGGCGGTGCCAATCGTCGGGTGGCCTGCGAATGGCAGCTCACTCACCGGGGTGAAAATGCGGGCGCGGGCGGTGTGGTCGGGGTTTTCGGGCGGATAGAGGAACACCGTCTCGGACAGGTTGAATTCACGCGCGATCACCTGAAGCTGGGCATCGGGCAGGGCCGTTGCATCGGTGACGATGGCCAGCGGATTGCCGCGAAAGGCGCGGTCGGTGAAAACGTCGTAGATCAGGTAGTCGGACATGAAATGCGCCCCCGGTTTCGGTCGCTCGCAAGCTATCAGAGGGTCCGCCCGCAGATCACATGATAAATTGTTAAGGCTTCTTCACAGAACCCAATTGATCGGCCTTGACCGCGCCGCGCTTTCCAATCGGACGATCCGGCCCGACGGTGCTGTCCACGGCAGTCTGCGCTTCGATTTCGGCGTCAACCTCGGCCCCGAACAGGATCACGAAGGCCGACAGCCACAGCCAGATCAACAGGATGATGACCCCACCAAGCGCGCCGAAACTTTCCTGATAGCTGGTGAAATTCGACACATACCAGGTGAACACCGCCGATCCTGCCAGCCACAGGGCCGTCGCAAGCAGCGCGCCGGGTGTCAGCCAGCGCCAGTCCGCCGCGCGCCGACACGGGCCGATGCGATAGAACAGTTCCAGCCCCAGAATGGTGAACACCAGCATCACCACCCAGCGCAGCTGTGCTATCGTGGCCTCGAACTCATCACCCAGATGCGCATAGGCCAGCACCGCCGGGATCACGGTGGCCAGTGCGACGGCCATGATAAAGCCGATGATCAGCCACAGGGTCAGCGCGAAGGTGGTCAGGTAAAGGCGAATGAAACTGCGCCGCTCAACCTCCTGATAGGCGATGTTCAGCCCGTCAATCAGGCTGCGCACCCCGCGAGAGACGGACCAGAACGCAATCAGAAAACCGATGATCGCGGTCAGCCCCAGCCCGCCGGTCTGACTGCCGGCAACCTCGGTTGCCTGATCAATGACGATGGTGGCGGCGGCGTCGGGCAGCAGCGCGCCGATTTTGGTGATCTCTGAGACGATGATCGCCGGGTCGGTCCACAGCGCGGCCAGTGCGACGCAGGCGGCGATGCCCGGAAATAGCGCCAGCAGACCATAAAAGGCCACACCGGCTGCGATCAGTCCGATCCGGTCGCTTCGCAACCGCTTCCAAAGCCGCAGCCCGATGTCGAACCAGCCGCGTAGCGGTATTCGATGCGGCGCGGTGGCGTTGCGGCCACGTCCAATCTGTTGCTTGGCCACGGCATCAGGCTGATCGGTGTCGCGCTGATCGGCGTCGCGTGGCACTAGGGATGGGTCCGATTGTGCGCCCGGCAACGGGTCCGGGTCAGACAAGATCGGGTTCGCGCCCGATGCGACGCGCCAGCGGGGCAACCGTCAGCCCCTGGATGATGATCGAGAACAGCACAACCATGTATGTGGCGGTCAGGATCAGCGGTTTCCAGTCCCCCTCGGGCAGGGACAGCGCCAGCGCGACCGAAATACCGCCCTTCAGCCCGCCCCAGGTCATGATCCGCACGGTTCCAGGCGTGAATTCGCGCAGCGGGCGCAGCAGGCTGACCGGGACCAGTACCGCCGCAAAACGCCCGAACAGCGCCAGCGCGATGGCAAAGAACCCTGCCGTGGCCAGATCGGCGGAAAAGGCGACGGCGAAGACCTCGAACCCGATCAGCAGGAACAGCACGGCGTTCAGGATCTCGTCAATCAGGGTCCAGAACCCCTCGACATATTGGCGGGTTTGTTCGCTCATCCCGTGTTTCGCGCCGATATCGCCGATCAAAAGCCCCGCGCAAACCGCCATGATCGGGGCCGAGACATGCAGCCAGACCGCCAGTTCATAGCCGCCGAAGGCCAGGCCCAGCGTCAGCAGAACCTCCAGCGCGTAATCGTCGATCCGCCGCATCAGACGGAACGTCAGCCAGCCTAGCACAATGCCCAGAAGCGCGCCGCCCAAAGCCTCCTGCAGGAACAGCTGTGCGGCCCCCGACAGGCCCGAGCCGTGATCGTCCCCATGGGGAAACGCCAGCCCGACCAGCACCAGGAACACGACATAGCCGACCCCGTCGTTGAACAGGCTTTCCCCGGCAATCTTGGTTTCCAGCGATTTTTGCAGGTTTGCCTCTCGCAAGACGCCCAGCACCGCGACCGGGTCGGTGGGCGAGATCAGCGCCCCGAACACCAGCGCCACCATCAGGGGCATCCCCGTCAGCCAGGAAAACCCGACCCCGACAATCACTGTCGACAGCGCCACGCCCATGGTCGCCATCAGCGCCACGACGCCCCATTGCTTTTGCAGATCCGACAGCTTCACATGCAGCGCACCCGCGAACAGCAGCAGCCCCAGCATGCCCTCGAGCAGCGCCTCGGAAAATTCGATCCCGCGCACGAAACCACGCACCTGATCGGCCACGCCAAGCGACGGCATCACCAGATTCAGCCCCATGATCCCAAGCGAGGCCGCCAGCGCGACCACCAGTATTCCGATGGACGATGGCAGCTTGAGGAAGAAGTAATTCACCGACCCGAACAGCCCGGCGAGCACGATCAGAAGTGCGGCGATTTGCAGGAATGTCATGGGCGGGCCTGTCCGATATTTGGGCGGTTATTGGGGCGGTCGCGCCGTCCTAACATGGCGCGCAGGGTGGCGGAATGGCTTTGGTGCGGCGTGCATGCGCCCCCTTGCGGATCATCACACCCATGCTGACCGCTATGACCGGCCTTTCTCGGCCCGTTTTGCCGCATCCCACAGCGCGTCCATCTCGGCCAGATCGGATTGCGCCGGTGTTTTGCCCTTTTCGGCCAGCGCGCCCTCGATACTGGCAAAGCGGCGGGAGAATTTGGCGTTGGCGGCGCGCAACGCCTCCTCAGGGTCGACGTCCAGATGGCGCGCAAGGTTGACCATGACAAACAGCAGATCGCCAAATTCCTCGGCCACCTCATCCGGCCCCAAATCCTGTTTCGCCTCGACCAGTTCGCGCGATTCTTCGGCCAATTTGTCGAGCACCTCTCCGGTCGTCGGCCAGTCGAACCCGACCCGCGCGGCGCGTTTCTGCAGCTTTCCTGCGCGGGTCAGCGCGGGCAGGGCCAGCGCGACGCCATCCAGAACACCTGCCGACCCGCGCTCGGCGGCTTTCGCAGCCTCCCAATCCTTCGTTTGCTGTTCTGCCGACTTGTCGCGGCTGTCATCGCCGAACACATGTGGGTGCCGGTCAACCATCTTGTCGGAGATTCCGCGCACCACATCGTCCAGCGTGAAATACCCAGCCTCTGCCGCCATCTGGCTGTGATAAACGACCTGAAGCAGCAGATCGCCCAGTTCGCCCGACAGGCCGGGCCAGTCCTTCTGGGCAATCGCGTCGGCAACCTCATACGCCTCCTCAAGCGTATAGGGCGCAATCGAGTCGAAATCCTGCTCGATATCCCAGGGACAGCCCGCATCGGGGTCGCGCAGCGCCGCCATGATCGCGCGCAATCGGTCCATTCCGCCATCCCGGTCCCGTATCAGCTCATCACCCATTGCTTCGCCCCGCTTCCTCTGATTGGGTCGTTATCGCAACGAACCACCCGGACTGTCGAGCCATGCCCATCCTCAACCGCATCGGAGATTTCGCGCCCCAGATGGCCGAATGGCGCCAGCATCTGCATGCGCACCCTGAGCTGAGCCTGGAGTGTCACCAGACCGCGGCCTTCGTGGTCGAAAAACTGCGTGAGTTCGGCATCACCGATATCCACGAAGGGATCGCGACCAGCGGTGTGGTGGCGATCATCGAAGGACAAGGCGAAGGGGCCACCATCGGGCTGCGCGCCGATATGGACGCGCTGCCGATTGTCGAGGCGACGGGTGTGGATTATGCCAGCACGGTGCCGGGAGTTGCCCATTCCTGCGGCCATGACGGGCATACCACGATGCTGCTGGGGGCCGCGAAATACCTGGCCGAAACCCGCAACTTCAAGGGCCGCGTGGCGCTGATCTTCCAGCCCGCCGAGGAATCCGTCGGCGGTGGCCGTATCATGGTCGAGGAAGGGATCCTCGACACATTCGACATCGCGCAGGTCTATGCGCTGCATTGCGATCCGGAAATTGACGCCGGGCAGATCTCGACCACGCCGGGGCGGATTATGGCGGCGGTGGATGATTTTTTTATCACCGTGACAGGGCAGGGCGGCCACGGTGCCTATCCTTACGAAGCGGTCGACCCGATTCCGCCCGCGCTGGCCATGGCGCAGGCATTTTCCACCATCGTCAGCCGCAATGTCCGCGCCAAAGACGAACTGGTCGTGTCGGTCACGCAGATCAGCGCCGGATCGGCGACCAACGTGATCCCCGCTGAAGTGACCATCGCGGGCACGGTGCGGACGTTCAACACCGACGTACAAGACATGGTGCGCCGCCGCATGGAGGAGATTGTGTCAGGGCAGGCGGCGGCCTTCGGCTGCACCGCTGACCTGGACTATCGCATGAATTACCCGGCAACGATAAACGACGTCGACAAAACCGCCTTCGCCACCGCCGTCGCGCGCGAGGTTGTCGGGGACGCTGCGACCATCGCCGATCGCTTACCCGATATGGGGGCCGAGGATTTTTCTTATTTCCTGAACGAACGCCCCGGATGTTACGCTTTTCTGGGGCAGGGCATCGGGCCGTTCTGCCACCACCCGGCGTTCAACTTCAACGACGCGGTGGCCCCGATCGGCGCGTCCTATTTCGCCCGCCTCGTCGAAAAGGCCCAACCGCTATGACTGATACAAATGCCGATCTTGCCGCGCTGGACGCGGCGCATAACCTGCACCCCTGGAACCAGATGCAAGGCGCGCCGGAACGCCGCGTGATCGTCAAGGGCGACGGGCTGCTGCTGTGGGATGATCAGGGCAATCGCTATCTGGATGCGGTCGGCGGGCTATGGTGCACGCAGATCGGGCTGGGCCGCAGCGAGATGGCACAGACCATCGCCGATCAGGCGCAGCGGCTGGCGTTTTCGTCAACCTTCGTCGATATGTCGAACGGCCCCGCCGCCCGTCTGGTGGCCAAACTGGCCGAACTGGCGCCGGGTGATCTGAACCGGGTCCATCTGACGACGGGGGGGTCCACCGCGCTCGATTCCGCGTTCCGCATGGTGGTCTATGCGCAGACGGCGATGGGCCGGCCCGACAAGACCCATGTGATCGCGCGGCAGCATTCCTATCACGGATCCACCTTCGCGGCGATGTCCTTGGGGATGCGCGACGGCGACCGCGCGCCGGAATTCCGCTATCTGAGCGATGGCATCAGCCACGTCCACGCCCCGCACCAGTACCGCCCGCCCGAAGGGTGCGAGGGCGATCTGACCGACTGGCTGGTGGCTGAGTTCGAGGCGGAGATCGACCGCATCGGGCCCGACCGGGTCGGCGCGTTCTTCGCCGAACCGATCCAGGCTTCGGGCGGCGTTCTGGTCCCGCCTGACGACTATCTGGCCCGCATGAAACAGGTTTGTGATCGCCACGACATCCTGCTGGTCGCGGATGAGGTTGTGACCGCCTTCGGACGGCTGGGCCATTGGTTCGCGAGTGAGGATGTCTATGGCGTGATCCCGGATATAATCTGCTGCGCCAAAGGGTTATCGAGCGGTTATCAACCGATAGGTGCATTGATATTCTCGGACCAGATTTGGGACGCGATGGCGTCTGAGGATCGTTGGTACACCTCGGGCTTCACCTACTCCGGCCACCCGGTGGCCTGTGCGGCAGCGTTGAAGAATATCGAGATTATCGAACGGGAAGGCCTGCTGGAAAACGCGCTGAAAATGGGCGCGCTGTTTCAGGATGCTCTCGCCCCGCTGGCTGACTTGCCGCTGGTCGGGGATGTCCGTGGCAAAGCCCTGATCGGTTGCGTCGAATTCGTTGCCAACAAGGCGACCAAGGCGCTGCTGCCGGATGCGGTCGACATCGGCCACCTGATCGCCGACGCGGCCGAGGCGCGCGGCCTGATGGTCCGGCCCATCGGCCATCTGAACGTCATGTCCCCGGCGCTGACCATTGATGAGCTTCAGATTAGCTTCATCGCGGAAACACTTGAAAATGTGATAAAAACCGTGGCCGATGATCTGACCCGCCAGAACATTACACTCGACTAACAGGAGACCGATATGCCCAACCAACCGATCAGCGGCAATGACCTGGCGCGCTTTGCCGGACCCGGCACATTCATGCGTCTGCCACAGGTGGACAGCGCGGCGGGGCTTGACGTGGCTATTGTCGGCATCCCGATGGACCACGGCACATCTTGGCGGTCAGGGACGCGGTTCGGACCGAAGGAAGTTCGCTCTGAAAGTGCGATGATCCGCCCCTATCATATTCAAACCGGCGCTGCGCCGTTTGACGCCCTGCACTGCGCCGACGTGGGCGATGTGCCGATCAACACATTCAATCTGGCCGAAAGTATCCGCATTATTACAGCGTTCTATGACAATCTTCTTACCCATGACGTGAAGCCGGTCAGTATCGGCGGCGATCACACGATCACCCTGCCGATTCTGCGATCCATCGCCAAGAAGCATGGGCCGGTGGCGCTGGTCCATGTCGATGCCCATGCCGATGTGAATGACGAGATGTTCGGCGAAAAGGAAACCCACGGCACCGTCTTTCGCCGCGCCTACGAAGAAAACCTGATCAGCGCCGAACATGTCTGGCAAATCGGTCTGCGCGGCACCGGCTATACGGCGGAGGACTTTACGGAGGCACAGGGCTGGGGCTTCAACTGCGTCCTCGCGCCCGAAATCTGGCACAAATCCCTGACCCCCCTGGCCGAGAAGGTTCGCACCGCCATCGGTCCCGACCGCCCGGTTTACCTGACCTACGACATCGACAGCCTCGATCCTGCCTATGCCCCTGGCACCGGCACGCCCGAGATTGGCGGGCTGACCACACCGCAGGCGATGGAGCTGATCCGTGGGCTGCGCGGCCTCAACATCGTCGGGGCCGACCTTGTCGAAGTCTCACCCCCCTATGACACCACCGGCAACACCGCCCTGACCGGGGCAAACCTGCTGTTCGAGATTCTGAGTATCCTGCCCGGCGTGCCCTATCGCTGACGCGCGGGTCAGCCCGCCGTCGGGATCGGGGTCATATTCGGTGCAGGTTTGGCCTGGCTCGACAAGCACCCCTCCCCAGTGTCCCGCCACATCGGGACATTCAGGCTCATCTCGCAGCGTGCGATGAAGGCGCGCCCGTCGACCTGAAGGCAGATATTCTCACCCAGTTCAACGCGCAGACCGGATTTGTCAGTGCAGAAACAGTCGATGACCTTCTGGCCCTGTTTGACGTCTGCAAACGCAGGGGCGGCCAATGGAAGGCCCAGAATCAAGGCTGTCATCAAGCTGCGCATGGTCCATTTTTATCACAAAACCCGCCCTTGACCAAATCACGCCGATGCGAGACAGGTCAGCGATGCTTCCTGCGGATACATTGCAACAAATTGTCGAACGGTTCGAGTTCCTCGAAGCGAAAATGTCCGGTGGCGTCGACCCTGGGCAAATCGCTGATCTTGCGAAGGAATACGCCGATCTGAAGCCGGTCGTCGCCTCGATCAGTGAATACAACACCCTGCAATCCGACCTGGCCGAGGCCGAGGCGATGCTGGGCGACCCCGAAATGCGCGCCCTTGCCGAGGATGAGTTACCGACCCTGCGCGCCCGCCTGCCAGTCCTGGAACAGGCGCTTCGGGTGGCGCTGCTGCCAAAGGACGCCGCCGACGAACGATCCGCCATCATTGAAATCCGCCCCGGAACCGGCGGCGACGAGGCGGCGTTATTCGCCGGTGACCTGCTTAGGATGTATCAGAAATACGCCGAGGCGCAGGGCTGGACCTTTGCCCTTATCGAACATTCCGAGAGTGAGCTGGGCGGCATCAAGGAAGCCGTGGCCAACATCACCGGGTCGGGGGTATTCGCGCGGCTGAAATACGAAAGCGGCGTGCACCGGGTGCAGCGCGTGCCAACCACCGAAAGCGGTGGGCGCATCCATACGTCGGCGGCCACCGTCGCGGTGCTGCCCGAAGCGCAAGACGTTGATATCGAAATTGATCCCGGCGACATCCGCATCGACACGATGCGGGCCAGCGGCTCGGGCGGGCAGCACGTCAACACAACCGATTCCGCCGTTCGGATCACCCATGTGCCCAGCGGCATCGTGGTCACCAGTTCCGAGAAATCGCAGCACCAGAACCGCGCCATCGCCATGCAGGTTCTGCGCGCCCGGCTTTACGATATGGAACGTCAGCGCGTTGATGACGAACGCGCGGCAGATCGCAAATCGCAGGTCGGTTCGGGTGATCGGTCCGAACGCATCCGCACCTATAATTTCCCGCAAGGGCGCGTAACCGATCATCGCATCGGGCTGACCCTGTACCGGCTGGATCAGATCATGCAGGGCGACCTGGACGAGGTTGTGGACGCGCTGACGGCCGATGATCAGGCCGCGCGGCTGGCCGACGCCGGGCTATGACGGCCGATCAGGCCCTGCGCCAGGCGATTGCGCGCCTGACGGCGGTAGGCGTCGATACGCCGGCACGCGATGCACGCCGGTTGATGGCCCATGCGTTGCGAATCCCGCCCGAGCGTCTGACCCTTGCGATGTCCGAGGCGCTGCCAGGCGATGGTCTGGCCCGGTTCGATGCGGCAATCGCCGCCCGCGCGGCCCGCCAGCCCGTGTCGCAAATCACCGGCTGGCGCGAATTTTTTGGCCGCCGGTTCCGCGTCACCCCGGATGTTCTTGACCCGCGCCCGGATACCGAAACCCTGATCGACGCCGCATTGGAAATGCCGTTCGACAGGGTGCTTGATCTTGGCACCGGCAGCGGCTGTATCCTGCTGACGCTGCTGCTGGAACGCAACGGCGCCACCGGCGTCGGCACCGATATTTCCGAACGTGCGATTGATGTGGCGGGCGAAAACCGCGCCGCGCTCGGGCTGGAAAGCCGGGCGTACTTTGACACCTCTGACTGGCTAGAGGATGTGTCGGGTCGCTTTGACCTCATCACCTCGAACCCGCCCTATATTGCCGAAGGTGAAATGCCCGGTCTTGCGCCCGAAGTGCGCGACTATGAACCGCGCATCGCGCTGACGCCCGGCGGCGACGGGCTGGATGCCTACCGCGCCATCGCCAAACACGCCGCCCGGCACCTGACCCCGGCGGGTCACCTGATGCTCGAAATCGGCGCAACCCAGGCCCGGGCGGTCAGCGACATTTTCACCGCCGCCGGGCTGGAGGTCGCGCCGCCACACAAGGATCTGAACGGCCACGACCGGGTTATCACCGCGCGCCTGCGTTAACGCCCCTGAAATCGTGGTGAAACCGGCGCACTTCGGCCAAAAACCGACCAAATCCAGCCGCGTAGAGGGTTTTTTGCTTGTCAGAAGGCGCGCGGCATGATTATTCCTACCTCAAGCAAAGCCGGGACGTTGCTGCCTCATCCCCTTTGCCCTTGCCAATCAGATGCCAGGGACCGGCGAACTTCTCGCTGGATCGGAGCGAACCCCAGGCCGAGGCCACAGCGTATCAGGATGAGAATGAGATCTTCCAAATCCCGTTCGCGGAATAAAAACCGCAACAACAGCCGCCCGTCGGGCAATATCGTCAATCGTGTGTTCGACAGTTCGGGCCCCGAAGGTAAAGTGCGCGGCACGCCGCAGCAGATTATCGACAAATACAACCAGCTTGCGCGGGACGCGCAGCTAAGCGGTGATCGCGTGGCGCTGGAGAATTTCCAGCAGCATTCGGAACATTACACCCGCATGCTGGCCGAGGCGCAGAAAGAACAGGACGCGCGGCGTGCCGAACAGGATCGCCAGCGCGAACAGAATCAGCAAAATCGTGGTGACGCAAATCAGGGCGCTCAGGGCGGTCAGGGTGGTCGCAATGATCAGCGCGATGACCGCGGCCCGGATCAACGTAATGAACGTCGCAACGGCAACGCAGATCAGAACGCGCCCGCAGCGCTGTCCGCCGATGCGCCCCAACCTGATGTGGACATGGCAGCGGAGCCCGCCGTGGACAGCAATCTGGTGGAAACGCCCGAATCCGTCGCCCCCAAGACGCGCCGCCCACGCACCCGCAAACCAGCGGCACCAAAACCGGCGGCCCCAAAACCGGATGCAACGCCCGAGGCACCCGAGGCGGCCGAGTAACACTCCGAAAACTGTGATGGCCTGCGCCCGGTGCGCCACGCGCCTTCGGCGCGCACCGGGCGCAGATCAATTCTTGCGCGATTCAGATATCTGGGTTGGCAACCTTAGCTGGATCACGCTTGTGCAATCTGCCGGGCCAGGGCGCAGAAATCCTGTACCGGGATTTCTTCGGCGCGCGCGGTTGGCGCGATTCCGGCGGCGATCAGATGGTCTTCGATCCCCGGCGCGACCCCCTTCAGGCTCGAGCGTAGCATCTTGCGGCGCTGCCCGAAGGCCGCTTTCACCAGCGGCAACAACACGCGCGCATCGGCCGGAAAACGCGGGGCGGGCAGGGCGTCCAGCCGGACCACCGCTGAGCTGACCTTGGGCGGCGGGGTGAAGGCGCCGGGTGGCAGGCTCATCACGATGCGCGCATCGCTGCGCCAACCTGCCAATACGCCCAGGCGTCCGTAACCCGAAGACCCCGGCGTTGCGACGATGCGTTCGGCAACCTCGCGCTGGAACATCAGGGTCAGCGAATCCCAGAATGGTGGCCACGCGGGCGGGTCCAGCCAGCGGGTCAGCAGGGCGGTTCCGACGTTATAGGGCAGGTTTGAAACGATGCGGATCGGCGGGGTCAGATGCGCCATCACGTCGATTTCGAGCGCGTCGCCCTCGATCACCTGCAAGCGCCCCGGATAGGCATCGGCAATCTGCGCCAGCGCGGGCAAGCAGCGCGCGTCCTTTTCCACCGCCAGCACCCGGCGTGCGCCCGCCGCCAACAGCCCCCGCGTCAGCCCACCCGGGCCGGGGCCAACCTCTAACACGTCGCAGCCGGTCAGATCCCCGGCCGAACGTGCAATCTTTGAGGTCAGGTTCAGATCCAGCAGAAAGTTCTGCCCCAGCGATTTTCGCGCGCTCAACCCATGGGCCGCGATCACGTCGCGCAGGGGGGGCAGATCGTCGATGGCGCTCATCCGCGCATCTTCCGTTCCGCCCCATGGCCGAGGGCGGATTTTTCGCAGAACCCCCTCATCGTCGCGCCGACGCCATATCCTGCGCCATCCGCAGCGCCGCAATTAACGAGGTCGCATCCGCGCGCCCGGTTCCGGCGATGTCATAGGCGGTGCCGTGATCGGGCGAGGTGCGCACGAACGGCAGGCCCAGCGTCACATTCACCCCGCCGGAAAAATCCAGCGTCTTGATCGGGATCAGCGCCTGATCATGGTACATCGCCACGGCCACGTCATACTGCGCCCGCGCGCCCGCGTGGAACATGGTATCGGCGGACATTGGGTCGCTGAGGTGCATCCCCTCGGCCCGCAGGCGGGTCAGAACGGGGGCGATCACCTCAATCTCCTCACGCCCCATGACGCCGCCTTCGCCTGCGTGGGGGTTCAGCCCGGCCACGGCAATGCGCGGGTCGGCCAGCCCGAAATCCTGGATCATCGCGGCATGGGTGATGCGCAGCGTGTCCTCTAACAGGTCCGGGGTCAGGGCGGCGGACACCTCGGCCAGGGGAATATGGATCGTGGCCGGAACGACCCGCAGCGCGTCACAGGCCAGCATCATCACGACGCGGTCAATCCCGGCGAGTGCGGCCAGAAACTCGGTATGTCCGGGAAAGGCAAACGCCGCGCCATCTTTCAGCGCCTTCTTGTGAATCGGCGCCGTACAGACGGCCGCGGCATCGCCCGCCTGAACCAGCGCCACGGCCCGTTCAATCGCTGCGATGACGCCCAAGGCATTCGCCGCATCGGGCTGACCAGGCACCGCATCCCGTGCAAACGCCATGGGCAGGACGGGCAGGGCCGCAGGCGCAATCCACTTTGCCTGATCTGGGCTGTCGATCAGCGCAACCTCGGCCCCTGATGGCAGATGCCGGGGATCGCCAATCCAGAAGAACGGGCAATCCGCGCCAAGCGCCGCCCGCGCCTTGACCGCGATTTCAGGGCCGATGCCCGACGGGTCACCACAGCTGAGCGCGATGGGCGCCTGTGTCATGAAGTGCCGCGCCTAGCGCGCCAGCGCGATCGAGGCATTGGCCTTCAGCTCGGCCAGATAGGCAGCGGCCTGACCGCTCAGACGCTGGTTAAGCAGGCGGTTTTCAACAGCTTTCCGGTCTGGCCCGTCGTCGCCCTGCTGGTTTTGCATGCGCGTGCGCTGACACAGCATCAGCAAGACCAAGTTTCCGCCGCGCACCAGCGCGGTCGAAATCTCGTTCGGGTCCAATTTCGCCAGTTCAATGGCAATGTCGCCGGGCACCGCCTCGGTCGGTTGCAGGACCCGGATCAGGCGTTTGGGCTCCTTGCGGGCAAAGGCGTAAAGATCGTCGCACGTGTCCACCTTCCCAGCGACTTTCAGCAACGCCTTGAGGTTGGATTCCGTGCGCTGACCGGGAAACAGGAATTGCGCATAATCCACGGCCTTGGCGGTGGCACCGGGGCCACCTTCTTCAATCTCGCGAAGCTGGAAGAAGGCGACCGAATTGGTCACCGGGAAGGGACCGGCGACCTGGCCGGGCTTCAGCGTCAGAATCTGGCTGCCGATATTGCCGGGCAGATTGCTGAGCGGTAGCCAATCGATCCGCCCGCCACGCCCACGCGAGGCTGCCGCCGAATACTTTCTGGCCGCCGCCGCAAAGGCGGGGATGCTGTTCAGGCCAAGAATCTCGGCCGTCCTGGCGTCCGCGCGTTTCTTAGCCGCTGCCGAATTCGCAGGCAGGATGATTTCCGACAGCAGAACCCGCACGCCTTTGGTGCTGCCTGCCTGCGGCTGTGCCAAGGCGCGATCAATCTCGATCGAGTCGATCCTTGTGGATTCGGCGAATTTCGTGCGGATCACTTCGCGCCACAACAATCCAGCCTCGACAAAGGCGCGGAATGTTTCCTCTTCCACACCGGCGCGCCGCAGGGCCGCGATCAGCTTGTTGGCGTCCATGTTGGCGCGTTTGGCAAACTCTTCCATGCCCGCCTGAATCCCGGCTTCGGTCACAGACAATCCAAGGGCCGCAGCGGCGTCGAATTGCACGCGTTCTTCAATCAGCCGATCCAGCGATTGCTTGTTCAGGTCGCCATTCGCCCCCAGAATTTTCAGGAAGCGGGCGCGTTGTCGCACTTCGTACCGGGTGATGACGCGGTCGTTCACGCGGGCAGCCGGGGCGAACAGGTTTTGCGCCGCCACCGGCGCAGGAACCGGCAACAGGGTCATCAACAGGCCGACGCACAGGGCAACTCGGGCAAGCAGGGCACGGGAAAAGACAGAACAGGTCACATCAGGCATCCGTTACGGGTTTCGTTGCAGGGGCCGGGCGATTTGCGGGCAAATGTGGCTTAGAATGTACCACATTGACGGGCATAGCTTTGGTCGCTGGAACCGCCGCCAATGCCAAGCAACTGAAGTTCGACCCCATAGCTGGTATCGACATCCGTACTAACCGCATCGTCATAGCTGTTCGAGACTGAAAAGCCGACGCGCACGCATTCGTTACGGTATTCAAGGCCAACACCCAGCTCGGCAAAGCGATCCCCCATGAAATCGTACCGGCCATCAACACTGCCGGTCCAGTGACGGCTTAGCCGATAGCTGGCGTCGACCAAAAGCTCATGCATGTCATCTGGGCGGTCTTCCGCCGGTTCGCCTTCCATCCACAGATACGCGCCCGAGAACATCGCCCGGTCAGTCCGCACGTCAACCCGCGCCTCGTTCGAGGTGAAATCGAACCCGTTGTCAAAGATTGCACGGTTCGCCAGCGAGACCTTGTCGCCCATATTGAAGGCGGCGGCGACCAGCCAATCGGATTGATCCCCACGCAGGCCGGTTTCTTCGGCAAACTGGTCTTCATCGTCAAACCGCAGCACCTTGCCAACCGAAAACGCCGATGACCAGCCGTCTTCGTCATAGCGTGTCCAGGTCACACCCAGATTGGCGCGCAGTCCGGTTTCCACCATGTCAAAGCCCGAGAAGCGGTTGGAGGCGAACAGGTTGCCCTCATCAAAATCCACCATGACGCTGGTTTCGTCAGGCACAGCAACATCGTCGTCATCCGACCAGACCAGCTGCATCACCGGTTCCAGCGTCTGATAACCACCGCGCGCGTCCATCCGCGTGTGCGGCCAGCGCAGTTCGACCATGCCGAAGGGGATCACCCGCGTTGGGCTGTCGTCGGTAAAGTTGCTGTCCTGATTAATGGAATAGGCATCCACAGTCACACCGGCCTCGGCCCCCAGAATCATGCCATTGGCCAGTTGCTGATCGCCGCGCCAGCTGGCGCCGATCCCAAGGCGCGCGGTGTCGCGGCCAACCATATCGCCGGTCGAGGGACGATTCAGGTCATAATAGTCGAAGGACAGGCGCGCTTCGCCGCCCGCCAAAGCAATGCGTTTGTTGTGGGACAGTTCAAACAGGGTTTCAGGCAGCTCATCTTCGTCAGTCCCACTCAAATCCAGCGAGTTGAAATGCGTCACCCCGGCGCGGGTATAGCTATAGCGATCGACGCGGTCCGCCTCGATCACGCTGGTCAGGCGGTCACCGCTGAAGAAGCCATAGTCATCCAGATAATCATCGTCCGAGGTCGACTTCAGATCAAAGCGCAGGTTGAATTCGCCCGGCAGGGCAAAGGCCCCTTCGGCGAACAGATAACCGCGCGCATCACCCGCCATGATATCGTCGTCGCTGATTGCACCGTTTAGTTCCACATGCCCGGTCGAGAATCCCTGCCGATACCGTGCGCCCAAGGTACGCGTGTCGGTCGTCAGCAGCGGTGTCCAAGTTACATCAGCCGACGCGCCCAGGGTCTGGAAATAAGGAACCTCGACCCCGAACCCCAGCTTGCTGCTGGACTTGAGTGTCGGGAGCAGCACGCCTGACTGACGCTCAACCTCGGGGCCCGGTATGCGCAGATGCGGCAGATAGGCCAGCGGCACACCGGCAACCCGGAACTGCGCGCCCTTGAAGTACAGTTGCTGTTCTTCGGTGTCGTGGATCACCCGTTCGGCCCGGATTTCCCACAGCGGCGTCTGGCTGGTCGCGCAGACCCGGCAGGTTGACGAGACGACTTTGGTCAGCGCGCGGTAGCGATCATCAATCAGCGCGACCTCATTCGCGGCGATCTGCAGCTGCTGGTCCAGAACGATTCGCGCGCTGGTCAGAATCCCGCGGCGCAGCCCTTCATCCAGCGAAGCCTGCTCGGCCAAAAGAATCGATCCCGAGCCATCGTCCAGCGACAGCGGCCCTTCGATCTTCAGGCTGTTGCGTTGTTCGTTGTATTCGATTCGGCTGGCCCGCAGCCGCGTTCCATCCTGAAAAATCTCAACATTGCCTTCGGCAACCAGCGTTTTATCGTTGCGAATGAAGACCTTGTCGGCCACCAGCGCCACCTGCGCCAGTGCGAATGCAGGCATGAGCACCAAGCTCAAAGCTAGCATCAATCGCCGCATCAACCGTCCTCCATGTGAAATATCAGTCCCAGTGGCAGCAAGATTGCCGCAATGGGGACACCCCACGCAGCAAGCTCTACCGGAATTTGTCCGCTTTCGCCAAGGATTTGCGCGAAATTTCGGATGAAATAGAGCGTAAATGCCGTAGCGAGGGAAAGAAGCAACATAAGTCCGGTGCGCCCAAAGCGCGTGTGGCGCATCGTGAAGCCCGCTCCGATCAGGACCATGGCGACCAGAAGCACCGGCAAGGCCAGTTCCGATTGCATCCAGACCCGGTGATTGCGCGCCGAAAACCCGGCCGATTCAAGCGAGCGGATGAAATCCGGCAAATCCCAGATCGAGATTTTCGAGGGCGCGCCAAAGCCGTCGCGAATCTGATCCTCGGTCAGGCCCGAGCGGAGCGTGGCCACATCAAAGGTTGCAGCCACACGTTCAGGGTTATCCGCATCCAGCGGCCAGCCCTTGGCATTCTCAAGATTCCAAAGCCCACCGGCCAGACGCGCAGATTCGGCCTCGACCCGGCGCACCGGGTTGCCCTCGGCATCGAAGGTCACGAAGGTCACATCACCCAGCAACGTGCCCTCCAGTTCGGCAGACCCGGCGCGGATCACCGTTTGCTGGGTCGCATCGCCCTGACGCAGCCACAAGGCGCTGCGCCCGATGGACAACGTGTTGGTACCCGCATTGTCATAACGTGCAGCGGTCACATCATATTGTGCCCGTGTGGCCGCCGCGATGGGGTTGAAGACCGCCACTGCAAGGATCCCCAGCAAAAGCGCCATCAACACCGGAGAGATCAGCGCCATCAGCGCCGACCGCCCCGTCGCGCGGGTCACCACCAGCTCGCTCGAACGTGCCATCGCCAGGAACAGCGTCAGCGTCGCCAGAACCATGATCAGCGGCAGCACGTCGTAAATGGCACCTGGCACATCCAGCAGCGTCAGCCCCAGTAGCTGGATGAAGGTGACATCGTCGCCAGCGAACCGTCCGATTTGTTCGATCATCGAAAACAGCGCCAGAACGCCGCCAAGCACTCCAGCCACGGCCCCGAAAGAGGCCAGAAACCGTCGCGCGAAATAGATATGCAGCTTCATGTCGCCGGCACCCCGGTCTGCTGACGCCCGGCGCGGCGGCTGGCGCGGTTCGCGCGCGATGCCCACCAGATCAACCCCGGCACACAGGCTGCGCCGAACAATGGCGTAACATAGGCCATCGGCCACAGCGCGGGCGTCGCCTCAACCACGCTCAGCACGACAGTGTCGACCAGATTGATCATGACGATCAGCCCGGTGGCCATCGCGATTTGCCGCCACAATCCGAAGCGACTGAACCGGCCCGTCAGCAGCGACAGGAACCCCAGCATCGGCGCAATCAGCGCCACCAGCGCGGCGGTCGTCCGCTGATGCCCGATTGCCAACAACTTGCCGGGGGTGGTGCGCAAATCCTCGGCCAGTTGCGGGTCGGCCCGCAGCAATTCAATCGTCGACACATGATTATAAGTGCGCCGCACGGTCGAGGCATCGCCCGTTACCTCGCTCAGATCAAAGGCGAAATCCTCGAACCGGCTGACGGTCAGCTGGCGCGTTTCGGGGTCCAGCGTCTGCAAGGCGCCTTCGAACATCAGCAGTTTGGGGCCATCGTTGCGCGTGACAAGATAGGCGCGCCGCGCTGTGTATGTGTTCTGAAACCCATCGCTGTCGGCACTCGACAGGAAGATATCCAGCATCTCGCCCTGGCGGGTGATGTCGCGGACATAGAAGGTCACATCGCGGCTGGGATGCACAAATTCACCCGCCGTCAGCAACCTGGCCGAGATATTCTGCGACAGTTCGGCATCACGCTGCGCAAGTTCGGCGCGCGACGCGGGAACCAGAAAGTGGTTCAGCACCAGTACCATCGACATGATGACGATACCGAACATCAGCACCGGACGCGCCAGCCGCAGCGGGCTGGACCCGGTCGCCTGAACCACCACCAGTTCGGATTCCGCAATCAGCCGGTTGGCCACATAAACCGATGCCACGAACCCGGCTACCGGCAGGGCCAGGCGGATGATGCCCGGCAGGGTCAGCGCGCTCAACTCAAGGAACACCAGCGTTGAATGGCCGTCCCCGATCAGCCGGTCAAACAGCCGGACAGCCCGGTTCACCCAATACACCAGCACCAGGATGAGTGAGAAAAAGCCGAAAACTATCAGCAGCTGCGACAGCAGATATCGGTCGAATCGGTCCAAGCGGTCGTTACCTGTTGGTCGTGGTGGCGTTTGTTGTTGTCATGCTCTGCCCTTAGGTTAGCCCATTGCGCCCGCTGGTGGAACCGGCTTCTGCGGATTGAGGGGCGCCGCTTGCTGGCAACTGACCAGCGGCAGGTCTAATGTCTGCAAAACCCGGATCAAAGGACGCAGACCATGACCACGCCGATCGCTGTCAATATCATCGAAACCAACCTGGAAGACCTTGCCGCAACTAAGGGGCGGATTGTGGTCCTGCTGGGCAAGAACGGCCAGCTTGATGTCGGCGCGCGGCGGGTCAACCGGCTGTGCAAAGGCGCGGTGAAGCGCTTCGCGGAAAGCGATGCAGGCGCCGAAATGAAGCCTGCAACCGCGCGCGACCTTGCCTATCCGGCGGGGCTTGCGGCGACGGCGGTGCAGATCGTGCGCCTTGACCGGAATGCCAATGTTGACGAAGCGCGCCGCGCCGGGGCCGCGATCGGGCGCGCAGCCGCCGACGGGCCGGTGACTGTTCTGGCAGGCGCTTTGCGCCGCCCTGAAGAACTGGCGCTGGGCATGACATTGCGCGCCTATGATTACGCCGACATGCGTTCGGACAAGAACGACAGCAAGAAATCCAAACCGTCGATGACGCTGATGGTGACGGACGCCAAATCCGCCAAGGCCGCTGCCGCCGATGTCGCGGCCCGCGCCGCGGGCGTGTTCTTCACCCGCGATCTGGTCTCGGCCCCGGCGAATGTGCTGACCACCACCAGCTTTGCCGATCAGCTGGTCGATCTGAAATCCACCGGCCTGAAGGTCGAGGTTCTGGACGAACCGGCGCTGGAAAAGCTTGGCATGGCCTCGCTTCTGGCGGTCGGCATGGGCTCGGAAAGCCCATCGAAGGTTGTGGTGATGCAACATCTTGGCGGCAAGAAGGGCGACGCCCCGCTGGCACTGGTCGGCAAGGGTGTGGTGTTCGACACCGGCGGGATCTCGATGAAACCGGCGGGCGGCATGGAGGATATGACCATGGACATGGGCGGCGCGGGCACCGTTGCCGGGACCATGAAGACGCTGGCGATGCGCAAAGCCAAAGCCAACGTGATTGGCATCGTCGGACTGGTCGAGAATATGCCAGACGGGCGCGCCCAACGCCCGGGCGACATCGTCAAATCCATGAAGGGCGACACGATCGAGGTCATCAATACAGACGCCGAAGGGCGCCTCGTCCTGTGTGACGTCATGTGGTACGTGCAGGAAAAATACAAACCCGCCGCGATGGTCGACCTGGCGACCCTGACCGGGGCAGTCATCATCGCGCTGGGCCACGAAAACACCGGCGTGTTTTCAAATGACGATCCGTTCTGCAACGCGCTTTTGAAGGCCGCGAATGCGGAGGGTGAGGGGGCCTGGAGGCTGCCACTCGCCGATGCCTATGACAAACAGCTGAAATCCGACAAGGCCGACATGAAGAATGTCGGCGGGCGGGCCGCAGGCTCGATCACTGCGGCGCAGTTCCTGCAACGTTTCGTCAAGGATGAGACGCCCTGGTGCCACCTTGATATTGCCGGAACCGCGCAGGTGAAAGCGGCCACGAAATACGCGCCCAAAGGTGCCACCGGCTGGGGCGTTCTGACGCTGGACCGGCTGGTGCGCGACCGGTACGAGCCGCAGGGCTGAGGCGAAAATGGGGGCGGCGTTCTTTTATCACCTGACCCGTAACCCGGTGGAGGCGACGCTGCCGCTGTTGCTGGAAAAATCGCTGGCCAACGGGTGGCGGGTGGCGGTGCGGGTGACGGATGCGGATCGGCGCAACTGGCTGGACCGGGCGCTTTGGCAAGCGGGAGAGGGGTTTCTGCCCCACGGCATTATCGGCGGCGATCACGACGCCGCCCAACCGATCCTGCTGACCGGAGATGCGGCCACCAACGACCCGGCCTGCCTGATGGCCATCGACGGCGCACCGGTGACCCCGGCAGAGGTTAGCGGATTTGAGCGTACCTGCATCCTGTTCGACGGGCACGATCCCGCCGCCGTGCAACACGCGCGCGATCAGTGGAAAGACCTGACCGATGCCGGGGCCAGCGCGCAATATTGGGCGGAAGACAGCGGCAAATGGGAAAAGAAGGCCGAGGCCTGAGGTTCGCACGCCAATTTCCCGACCCCAATGCATCCGAGGCTTTCGCAACGTTGATCTTTCTCAACGCGAAGAATTGTGCGAAAACCGCGCCATGTCGCGTCGTCCGACCAACAAAGAGTCGGTTTCGGCGCAAAAAAACCAACCAACGGGGATAACAATGAAAAATAGAAATCTATGGATGGGTCTTGGTGTCGCAGTGATCTTGGCGGTCATTGTTTACCTTACCCTTGGAAAGGATGACCGAGATGCAGACGAAGCAGGTATCAAACTGGGTATTATCTTCGGCTTCACTGGCCCAATAGAATCGCTGACCGGCCCGATGGCTGCCGGTGCTGAACTGGCAATGGCGGAAGTGACCGAGTCCGGGTTGCTGCTGGATGGCGCCAGCGTGACTTCGGTGCGCGCAGATTCGACCTGCATCGACTCGGCGGCAGCTACTACCGCGGCTGAGCGGCTGGTGACCTCGGACCGTGTGAACGCCATCGTCGGTGGCGACTGTTCCGGTGTAACCGGCGCAATCCTGCAGAACGTGGCGCGCCCGAATGGAATACTGATGGTTTCGCCTTCTGCGACCAGTCCGGAACTGTCGACCGCCGAAGACGACGGGTTGTTCTTCCGCACGTCTCCGTCTGACGCGCGCGAAGGCCAGGTGATGACCGAAGTCATTATGGAAAAAGGCATCAATTCGGTCGCCCTGACCTATACCAACAACGACTACGGTAAGGGTCTGGCGGCGAGCTTTGCAGAGGCGTTTGAAGCGGCTGGCGGTGAAGTCACCATCAACACCAGCCACGAAGACGGCAAAGCAGACTATTCCGCAGAAGTGGGCGCGTTGTCCTCGGCCGGTGGAGAGATTCTGGTGGTTGCCGGATACCTCGACCAGGGTGGTCGCGGGATCGTTCAAGCCGCACTCGACGCGGGCGCATGGGACCGTTTCGTGCTGCCCGGCGGCATGATCGGTGACAACATTCTGACCATTGGTGAAGACCTGAACGGGTCGTTTGGTCAGGTTGCGGGCACCGACAGCCCCGGCATGGCAACCTATACCGAGATTGCCACCGCTGAAGGCTTTGACGGAACGTCGCCGTTCACGCCCGAGTCCTACGACGCCGCTGCGCTGATCATGCTGGCCATGCAGGCCGCAGGGTCGTCTGCAAGTGCGGATTTCAAAGACAAGATCTTTGACGTCGCCAACGCGCCGGGCGAAAAAATCTTCCCTGGTGAGCTGGCCAAGGCGCTGCAAATCCTCGCCGATGGTGGGGATGTCGACTATGTCGGTGCGTCTGCGGTTGAACTGATCGGTGGTGGTGAATCCGCAGGCTCCTACCGTGAAGTCGAAGTCAAGGATCAGCAGTTCGAGACGATCCAGTATCGTTGATCTGAACCGCAAAGTAACAAAGGCGGCCCGGAGGAAACTCCGGGCCGTTTTTTCATGACCTCAGCGGCGTGGCAGCCAGATGATCGGCTGATCAGAGAGGGTGGATTTTGGTTCTTCGGCGGACGTTGGCGATCAATCGCCTTTTCGTCCGGAATCAAGCCCGCAAGGGCGCCGGGCGATCGCCTGACCGTCCCTCGGGCAGGCGATTTCGATGGGTCGCGAACCCTTTGTATCTTAGAGTTACCGTTGAACCATCAATTGCCAGACACCACCATTGCATCGCCTACCCCCGGTCAGGCGCTCGCCCGGCTTGTCGAATGATCAATAACGTTCCCACCAACCAATAAACCACCAATACAACCAACGCCCCCTAACACTTCCTGAACGTCAGGATCAGCGCCGTATCCTCGGAATGTTCATGCCCTGCCTTGTCGTATATCCGGACGTTTTCGACCGCGACGTTACGGATCACCCCGTCGTTCAGCAGCGGCTCCAACACCGCGTCGAAATCTTGCGCCACATAATGCTGGCCATTCACGCCGATCACGAACAATCCGCCCGACCGGGCGATCCCCAGCAGCTTCACCAATGGCTCCGGCCCCAAATGGCCATGGGTGAATGTGCCCGCCGACAGGACCGCACCGTAACGCGCGGCCAGATGCGTGATGTCCCCGGTCAGATCAACCTCGATCAGCGCCCGGTACAGCCCCTTGGCCCGTGCCTTCGCCAGCATGTCGGGCGAGATATCCATCCCGTCGATCCGGTCTGCCGGAAGACCCAAAGCGGCAGCAACCAGCCCGGTGCCGCAGCCGATATCGGCTACAGGAATGTCCGCGTCCCCGGCAACCGCGCGATAGGCGCGGGCAATCGCAGGCGGAAACGCATAGCCAAGCGCGGCCGCGAACCCATCGTCATAATCGTCCGCAAATCCCTGATAATACGCCCGATTATCCTCGGGCGTTGCCAGTTCATAGGCGCCTTTCAACCGTTCACTGGCGCGGCCCTTGGCATCCGTCCTTGGTTTGCTCATCGCAATGCTCACCCAAACCCGCGCCCAGCATTGCGCCAGCCCGCAACGGTTGCAAGATGTTTGGAACACCAGCGCCGGAGGGCCGGGCCTGATCCTAGCGCGTCAACACCAGCTTGCGCCCGTCAATCTCGACCTTGTCGAACCGGCTGAGATAGCTCATCCCAAGAAGCGAGCCGTCCATCTCGCCACCATTCACCGACATCCGCACGTTTCGGTCTACAATCCCGCCAACCGTGACCCGATCCACCCGCACATCCGCTGTTTTGACCTCGCCATTGGCCGTCTGGGCCCGGCCCAGAAAGCTCAGGCTGTCGGGGTCCAGACCGGCGCGTTCGGCGTCCTGATGGCTCAGCACCATTGCACTTGCGCCGGTATCGACCATGAACCGCACTGGCGTGTCATTCAGCCGCAAAGTCAGATAGAAATGTCCGTCATTGGCCAGCGGCACTTCGATCTGTCCGGTTCCGGTGACGATGGCGCTGGTCGGCAAAACCTCGCGCGAGATATCCGACCACAGCCCCACTCCGGCGATCACCCCGACGAAGATCAGCCCCCAGGCCGCTGCCTGCCGCGCCGTCTTGCCCAGCGACTGCCGGTTTTCCGCGATGAACCAGCCCCCCACGGCCATGCCGAGAAGCACCAGATAGAATAGTCGCCCAATGTTATCGCCATCCATGCAAGGGTACTTAAGCGCTGATTGCCCGCGCGAAAAGGTCAGATGGCAAAGGCCTGGCGCACACCGTCGATCACAAATTGTACAGACAGCGCCGCCAGCAGCATCCCCAGCAGCCGGGTGACCACATTGATCCCGGTATCGCCCAGCAGTTTTTCCAGCGGCCCGGCGGCCAGAAACATCAGCATTGTGATGATCAGAACCGCGATCATCACCAGATAGACGCCGATGGTATCGCCGAGGCTGGCGGCCTCACCCGTCAGCAGGATCATCGAGGCCAAGGCCCCCGGTCCCGCAATCAATGGGGTTGCCAGCGGAAAGACCGATGGGTCGTCGGACGGGCTGGTCTGGCCCTGACGCCGCTCGGACCGGCGCTCGAACAGCATGTCAAGCGCGGTCAGGAACAACAGAACGCCCCCGGCGATCCGAAACGCGGGCATCGAAATGCCGATCAGCTCCAACAGGTCTTCACCGAACAGACCGAAAAGCGCCAGCACGGCTGCGCCGATGATACAGGCGCGCAAGGCAACGGCGCGGCGATGCGCCGTGCTGCTGCCCGGTGTCAGGGCGATAAACATCGGCGCCAGGCTGATCGGGTCGATGATAACGAACAGCGTCGCAAATGCGGTCAGAAGGAAGGCGGTGTCCATAGGGCGGGGTGTGTCGCTTGCCGATGTGCCCGTCAACCCGGATGCGCGACGCGAAACCGCAACAGGTTAACCGAAGTCTGATGGACTCCACGGTTTTTGCTTGAAGACATCCGCGGCTTCAGGCCCAATGCTGTCTGTGACTTGAAGGGAAGCGCAGAATGAAAAAGACCTACACAAAACCGACTGTTTGCAAAAAGGCCAATCTGGCAAGTGTCGCCGCCAACGAGGTCAGCATCAAGCCATGTGACAAATAATCCTTTGATTGGCGGGGGTCCGGCCCGCCTTTCGACAGGGCTTCGATATTGGCGCGCGGATCAGCACGCTTTGGCCTTTCCGGCATCCTCTTCGACCAGCCACCCCCGATAGGCCACGATCAGCCCGATCAGCGGCGCCGCAATCGTGACGTTAAAGCGGAACCGCCCCTGATCATCCACATCCTCGAACGTGTCGCCACCGGGCAGCAGATACCGGGGCAGGGGCATCGCCCAGAGGGACCAGTGCTGCGGAATGATCCGCAACCGATCACCGTCGATCACCGTCGCCAGCCTGACGCGCACAGGGCCGAAACATTCGACGATCAATGTCGAGTTTATCGTCCGACCACCGCTTTGGTGACTGCGAAACTCTGCCCCGTCAAAGTTGCGGTGCCAGCGTTCGCCACCCGCCCCGTCGGCGATCAGGGTGACCGTGACCGGCACGTCCTTGCCAGCCTTTGGAAATCCGATCCGGTCCGCGATAAAACGGGCCAGCGGATTGCGGCCGCGCGTAACCTCGGCCCGGCCCGACCAGATGTGCTTGCGCGTGACCGAATGCAGCGCCTGCAAGGCGGGGGGCATCTTGTCGAAGGCGTCCCCCAACACGCGCCGATACAGGTTTTTGGTTGCGGGCCAGTCCCGGCGAAATCCGGTTGCAATGCCGTGCGCCTTGAACAGGGGGTCATAATCCGCCAGCGAAAGGTCTTGCGTCGCGGCACGCGCACCCGCCGGGCGGATCTTCCTCGACACCATATCGCGCAGCAATGCTGCCACCGCCATCGAGGGGATCAGCGGCCCGGAGTCGCCCTCGGCCTGGAGGGCCCAGTTGGCTGAAGCCGGCGCGCCGTCACGCATCCCGGCAACCCGCACCAGCATGCCACCACGATGCGGCCCATGTGCAAGCGTGTTCAGCACCCAGTGGCACACCGGGGCCAGCGGCGCCGGCGAGGGCAATCCAAACCTCGCCCGCGCCAACGCCAGCAGGTTCAGCGTGCGATGCAGATAACCCGGCGTCGGCGCCGCCCCCATCCAGATGTCGCTCACCTCTGGCATAAGGGCAGGGATCACCTGGTGGTCGGGCACGTCCACGATCGAAAACCGGCTTGTCGGCAGAGGCAGATGGCCGGGAACACAGATCGCCGCCCGCCGCGTCGTGCCCAGCCCGACCGAGGTTGTCAGCCCGCCGCCCTCAAGATGCGTCACAGGCGCGCCAGCATACCCAAGCACCGCGCGCAGCACATTCAGGCCGACCCCTGCGTGTGGCGATGGGGCAATGCCGGCAAATATGGCGCGAACGTCCATTTCGCGCGCGATTTCGGTGACGACCGCCGTGGTCAGAACCGGGAAGCTGCTGACGCCGGACAGGACCGGAATATTGGCGGCTTTGGCGGCCTCGTCGAACTGGTCGATCCCGGCCACAAACGCGGCACTGTCAGCCAGATCGAAATAGGCGACCCCGGCTGCAATGCAGGCGCGCACCACGGCGTAGGGATCACTGCCATAGGCCTGAAACGGCCCGGACGCATCGACAAGCGCATCGGGCGCCAACCTGTCCAACGCTTCGGCGATATCGGCGCGATCCAGCGCCAGTGGTGTGACTGTTGCGGCCCCGCGAAACCCGTCGCAATAGGCTTGCGCCTTTGTCAGGCTGCGCCCGGCCACAAGAATTTCAATCCCGTTAAGGTCCGCCAGCAATTCGACCAGACGGCCACCAAAAGTGCCGTATCCGCCCAGGATCAGGATTTTCACTGCAACAGCCTTGTCTGAACACCGGCATCCGGCATCGCGCACAGATCACCCCGCCCGAACAGCCGATACCGGTTTTGCGCAACGCTGTAGTACAGGAGGTCCCGGGCCGGTCGTGGCAGCGCGCGCAATAGGGCAAGCCCGCGCCACAGACCACCCAGCCGCTGCCCGACCCGGATCACCGCATCCAGCGAAGCATGCGGCACCCCCTTGTCGAGATAGAGCCATGATGACGGATCGTCCGGATCCAGCCCGTGGCGGATCAACAGGCTGCGCCCAAGTTCCGACTGCATCGGCACAATCCGAAATTCGCCGCGCCGGTCATTCTTGGCAATCCACCGCGCTCCGCGCGCGCAGATCGCGCAATGGGCGTCCATCACGGTCAGATGCGCGATGTCGGACAGGTTCACATCTGCCGTGGGATTTGTGGTTGGGCGCTCGGAAATTAGCATCATACCAGTAAGTTAAGCTGCGTGACGGTGGCATGCAACGCGATGCCTTGTCGCGGATATCAGTTGACGCAAGCTGCCGGATCGTCCTTCAGTTGACCCCGGTGAACGCGAGTGGAACCAATGAAGACGATGCGACTGACGCGGGAGTTGGTGAATCTTCTGCCTGCCAGCATCGACGACCCCGGCGCATCGCCCGAACTAGCCGAACTCCAGACCGAGGCTTTTTTCGAATCCACCCGCAACGACGTGCTGGCCAACCGCCCCGATGGCCCGCTTTGGGTCTTCGCCTTCGGATCGCTGATCTGGAAACCGGGGTTCGAACCTGCCGACAGCCGGGTTGCCGTCGTGCAGGGCTGGCACCGCGCCTTTTGCCTTGGGCCAGACACCCGCTATCGCGGCAATCCGGACGCGCCGGGCTATGCATTGTCGCTGGATATCGGCGGCAGTTGCCGGGGCGTTGCCCTGCAACTTCCCGATGATGATCTGAGCGGCACGGTAGACACGCTGCTGCGCCGTGAACCGCCATTCCCCCCGATCTGGATAAAGGCGGACACGGATTCCGGCCCGCTGACCTGCTTTGCATTCGTAACACATCGCGATCTGTCGGGTTACGTTGGAAAGCTTGACCCGGACCAGATCGCCGCGGACCTGTCGCGCGCCGTTGGCCTGTTCGGCTCGGCCCCGGATTACCTGCTGAACACAGTCCAAAAACTTGAAAAGGCAGGAATTCACGACCCGTATTTGTGGGATATGCAGGACCGGGTGGCCGCGTATTTGGAAGCGATGCGTTAGGGCGCCATCCCAAGTATCTGAATCACTACCGGAACTACTTGTGCCCGGTGCGCGCCGTAGGCGCAGGGCGCACGCTGGACCGGCCCCACCGGTCTGGCGTCGGTTCGAAGTGGGTAACCCAGTCAGAATTGACGGCTAACCGGGCTCTATAAATCATGCCCATTAACCGTCGCGACGCCAGCCCGCCGGTCCGGCGTGCGCCCTGCTTAGGTCGCTTTTGGCCTTCGGGCATCGGTGCAGATCAAATGGATGATGCGCTAGGTTTCGCTGGGCCTGACCCTCACCCAGCGGCCTCCAGCTTTTCCGCCGCTGCCATCCACATCGCTTCCGCGCGTTCCAGGCCGCCCATCACCTCGGCGTATTTCTTCTGCCAGGTGGCGGCCTGATTGGCCATTCCGGGCTCGTACAGTTCCGGGTCGGCCAGCTTTTTGGCCAGCTTGTCACGCATCTCGTTCAGCTTGGTCAGGCGCGCTTCGCATTTCTTGACCTCGGACTTCAGCGCCAGGCGGTCGTCGCGGCTGATCACCTTCGCCACCGGTTTCGCCTTTTGTGCCGGGGCGTCGCGGGTCAGCAGCATCTTGCGATAGGCTTCCAGATCACCCTCATAGGGTGCGACCCGCCCGCCGCTGACCAGCCACAACCGGTCTGCGACCAGGCTCAGCAGATGCATGTCGTGGCTGACCAGAATGACCGCGCCGCTATAGGCGGTCAGCGCTTCAACCAACCCCTCACGGCTTTCCATATCCAGGTGGTTTGTCGGTTCGTCCAGGATCAGCAGATGCGGCGCGTCAATGGTGGCCAGCATCAGCGACAGCCGCGCCTTCTGCCCGCCCGACAGACGCCCGACAAGCGTTTCCGCCTGTTCCGCCCCAATGCCGAAACCGCCCAGCCGTGCGCGCAGTTTCGCGGGTGTTTCGCTGGGGCGCAGGCGGCGGATGTGATCAATCGGGGTTTCGTCGATGAACAGCTCATCCACCTGATGCTGCGCGAAATATCCGACCCGCAGCTTGGAGGATGTCGTCACCCGCCCGCCCATCGCTTCCAGCTTGCCGGCCAGCAGCTTGGACAGGGTCGATTTCCCCTCTCCGTTCCGGCCCAGCAGGGCGATCCGGTCGTCCTGATCTATGCGCAGCGTCAGTTTGGACAGCACCATATGGTCGCCATAGCCGACACTGGCGCTTTCCATCGCCACGATGGGCGGCGACAATTCTTCCGGGCTGGGGAAGGTGAATTTGCGCAGCGCCGCCTCGGCCGGGGTGGTGATCGGCTTCATCTTGGCGATCATCTTCAACCGGCTTTGCGCCTGCACGGCCTTGCTGGCCTTATAGCGGAAGCGATCCACAAAGCTTTGCAGATGGGCGCGCCGCGCTTCCTGCTTCTTCGCCTCCGCCTCGGCTGCGGCCAGCCGCGCGGCACGGGTTTCGGCGAAGGTGTCATAGCTGCCCTGATAGAGGGTCAGCTTGCGGTCCTCCAAATGCAGGATCGCGCCCACGGCCCGGTTCAGCAGGCCGCGATCATGGCTGATGATAATGACCGTATGCGGGTATTTCGCCAGATAGCTTTCCAGCCACAGCGCCCCTTCCAGATCGAGGTAGTTTGTCGGTTCGTCCAGCAACAGCAGATCCGGCGCGGAAAACAACACGCCCGCCAGGGCCACCCGCATCCGCCACCCGCCGGAAAAATCCGAACACGGCATCGCCTGTTCGGCCTGCGTGAACCCAAGACCCTTCAGGATCGAGCTTGCCCGCGCTTCGGCCGACCAGGCGTCAATATCCGCCAGTCGGGTCTGCACCTCGGCAATCCGGGTCGGATCGGTCGCGGTTTCTGCTTCGGCCAGCAGATCGGCGCGTTCTGTATCGGCGGCAAGAACTGTGTTCAACAACGAGACCTCGTTGGCCGGAACCTCCTGCGCGACACCGCCAATGCGGGCGCGGGCGGGCAGGCTGATGGCGCCCCCCTCCAGAACCAGTTCTTCGCGGATCAGACGGAACAGGGTGGTCTTGCCGGTCCCGTTCCGGCCCACCAGCCCGACCTTGTGACCTTCGGGGATATTGGCCGAAGCCCCTTCCAGCAATGGTCGCCCTTCGACGGAATAGCGTATGTCGCGAATACTCAGCATGGGCGGGCAATGCCTGAGCCGTGCGATGGCGTCAATCGGGCTTGGTGGGGTTAGATGACTGCTTGGAGCCCAGAGTGGACGATCGATACGTCATGCTATGACGCTTACAAGTTCACTTGATTTGACAACGTTTGCATACTTTTGCTGCATGTCAAAGAGGTTTGCTTCGTGCGGGGCTTGGGCGCGATCCCCGACACAATCCGAAATCACGGTCGGTCGGAAATTCGCACTGATCGCGTCAACAACACTAGCGCGGACGCAACCGCTTGTAGTTGCTCCGACAACAGCTACAGCGTCCACATTCTGGTTTCTCAGAAGCGAGTTAAGGTTGGTATCGAAGAACGCTGATGGTTGCGTCTTGCGGACAATCATCTCTCCGGTACGTGGCTTCAGCAAATCAATGACATGGCTGGCCGGGTTGGCTTCAGTCAGTTCGCGAAGTCTAGGTGCTTTCTCGCACCAGATGCCTGCATCAGAACCGTCGTCTGCATAGACAATGCGCGTAAAAACTACCGGCAACTCTTGCTCGCGAAATGCTTCGAGCACTGGAACCGTGGCTTCCGCCGCATCGAGGGTGTTTCCGCCGCCAAAGATATCGGGATCGATGAAACCGTTCACAAAGTCGACGACTATCAGAGCAGTTCTCCGTCCCTTAGCAATCAACCCACCCATTTTCTGCTTTCGGTAAATGTCCGTTTCAGTCATGGCCGCCTCCTTTATCGAGAACCTTAAGCCGAACGAACATAGTAATCCATAAATGACCGCTACGTCCGCAAAGCTGACTCCTGAAATCACCGTTTCCGCCCGCAGTTCCCGGGTGTCGTACTGCCGTCGTTGGCCTTACCTCACGCCGCCGCCACCAGCGCCCCTGCATCCTTCGCATCCGCCACCATCTGCCAGACCCGCTCGGGCGCGGTGCGGGCGCGCAGGCGGGTCAGGGACCAGCCTTCTGAGGTGTCGGCCTCATGGGCCGGTTCCAGTGACCAGCGGCTTTCGACCCCCGGCGCGCCGCCAGTCCCCGGGGTCAGGATCAGGCCCAGCGGCAGGCTGCGTTTGGTGGTTGCGCCGGTTTCGGCGGCCAGATGCAACCGGCGCACCGGGGTCAGGGCCGGGGGGCCGGGCAGGTCGGCGACGACCAGCGGGATGGCGCCGGTGCGCAGCGCCTCTTCCATCACCCACAGCAGGTCTTCGGGGCGGCGCGGGCTGATGAAGATGAAACGGCCCGGATCGACGAAGCGGGTCATCGCCTCGGGGTTGGGGCGGTCGCTGCCCCAGCCGGGTGCGATCCAGAACACCGGCCCGGTGGTGGCCCGCGCCACCTGCATCGCCAACGTGCGCCGCGCGGCCCCGCAAGCTTCGTGCACCCGGGCCGGGGCCAGCGCCATGCCCGGCGCGAATTCCACGCCCGCGCCACCGTCCCGCCGGGGCGGGCCGCGCGTGATCAGATGGGGGGCCAGATGCGTGGACATGGCGGATAGGTTAAGATGTTCTCAATTTGTTCTCAAGCAAAATCGGCCCGGCCATCCGGCCGGAACAACCGGCTTGCCACGACCCCGCCGGTCGCTATCACTAAGCAAAACCAACAGGGGATACCGCAGATGAAACGCTTGACGCTTGGCCGCACGGGGATTGCGGTTTCGGAATTCTGCCTGGGCTCGATGACCTGGGGCACCCAGAATACCGAAGCCGAGGCCCACGCACAGATCGACCACGCGCTGGCACAGGGCTGCGATTTCATCGACACGGCCGAGATGTATCCCGTCAACCCGGTCAGCAAGGAAACCGTTGGCGGAACCGAAGCGATCATCGGCACATGGAACGCCAAGGGGCGACGCAAGGATGTGGTGATCGCCACCAAGATGAGCGGTGACATCGCCATGGTCCGCGACGGGCGCGGCATCAACCCGCGCGATCTGAAGCTGGCGCTCGATGGGTCACTGAAGCGGCTGCAGACAGACTATATCGACCTTTACCAGTTTCACTGGCCGAACCGGGGGTCGTTCCATTTCCGCAAGATCTGGAACTACGACCCGAACGGGTCGGACACGGCCGAGGTGTGCCAGCATATGGCCGATGTCATGGGCACGCTGGACGAGGTGCAGGAGGCCGGCAAGATCCGCGCATTCGGGCTGAGCAATGACAGCGTCTGGGGCACGATGGGCTGGCTGAGGGCGGCTGAGTCCGGTGGCCCGCGCGTTGCGACGATGCAGAACGAATACTCGCTGATGTGCCGTCAGTATGACACCGATCTGGCCGAGATGGCCGTGCATGAAGACGTGACCCTGCTGGCGTTCAGTCCGCTGGCCTGCGGCATCCTGTCGGGCAAGTATCTGGATGGCGCGGTTCCGGGCGGATCTCGGCTGGACCTGACCCCCGGCCTTGGCGGGCGGATATCGGCGCGGATGGATGACGCGGTGCGCGCCTATCAGGGGGTCGCGGCAAAACACGGGCTGGATCTGGTGCAAATGGCGCTGGCCTGGACCCGAACGAGGCCCTTCCCGACGATCCCGATTTTCGGCGCGACCAGCATGGCGCAGCTAGAGGTTGCCTTGGGGGCCGCCGATCTGGTGCTGGGCGATGACGTGCTGAGTGACATCGCCGGGGCGCATAAGGCGCATCCGATGCCGTTTTAGGGGGTGGTCAACGGAAGGTTTGGCGCAGAGCGGTCATTGGCAAATTGTCCCCCGCGCCCGGTGCGCGCCGCAAGGCGCAGGGCGCGCGCCGGGCCGGTCCCGCTGGTCAGGCGCCGGTCTGAACTGGGCCCGTCCAATCAAGGTGATGGCCAAACCCGAGCCATAAATCATGCAAACTCAATGATGCAGCGCCAGCCCACCGGCCCGGCGCGCGCCCTGCTTGCGGTGTATCGCAGATCTTCCGCACCAGGCCGCTGGACCTTGCCGCTGCGCTTCATCCAGCCACCACCACCGACAGTCCCATGTCGCAACACCGCCGCCCCGCAACACCCCCCTTGCCAGATGCGCATTTTCCCTGTCACCTGCCGGAAAACATCGGGGGGACGCCACCATGCCATTGACCATGAACCGAGAGGTCTTCATCACCTGCGCCGTCACCGGCTCTGGCTCTACCCAGGACCGCAGCCCGCATGTGCCACGCTCCCCCAAACAGATCGCCGACAGCGCGATTGCGGCCGCCAAAGCCGGGGCGGCGGTGGTGCATTGCCATGTCCGCGACCCTGAAACCGGGGCGCCAAGCCGTGACTTGAAGTATTACCGCGAAGTTACTGATCGTATTCGAGATTCCGGTACAGATGCGGTGCTGAACCTGACCTCGGGCATGGGGGGCGATATGGTGTTCGGCGGTGCCTCAACCCCGCTGCCGCTTGCCGCAGGCACCGATATGGTCGGCGCCGAGGAACGCGTCGCCCATGTCCTCGAATGTCGCCCCGAAATTACGACGCTCGATTGCGGCACGATGAACTTTGCCGAGGCGGATTATGTGATGACCAACACGCCCGGCATGCTGCAGGCCATGGGGCGCCTGATGACCGAGGCGGGTGCGAAGCCGGAAATCGAGGCCTTTGACACCGGCCACCTCTGGTATGCCAAGCAACTGGTCGAGGATGGTATCCTGGAAAACCCGGCATTGGTGCAGCTGTGCATGGGGGTGCCTTGGGGCGCGCCGGATGACCTCAACACCTTCATGTCAATGGTGAACAACATCCCGCAAGACTGGACTTTTTCTGCATTTTCTCTGGGTCGCAACCAGATGCCTTTTGTCGCGGCATCGGTTCTGGCGGGCGGCAATGTGCGGGTCGGTCTGGAAGATAACCTGATGCTGGATCGGGGTGTTCTGGCGACCAACGAAGCCTTGGTGGCCCGCGCGGTGGAAATCGTCGAACGGTTGGGCGCAAAGGTGATCGGCCCGCAAGCGGTGCGTGACAAACTGGGTTTGACCAAGCAGGCTCCGATCAATGGCTAGATTAAGATCTTGTTATATGTTTCACGTGAAACACGAGGCTTAAGCGTATGAAAACAATCGTTTGTTATGGCGACAGCAATACCCATGGCACGCTGCCGATGGCGACGATTGATGACGATGGCCGCCTTGGCCCGAACGAACGCTGGCCCGGTATAATGGCGGCGGAACTCGGCACTGGTTTCCGGGTCATCGAAGAAGGGCTGCCAGGCCGCACCACCGTTCAGGATGACCCCTTCGAAGGGGTGCATCTGAACGGTTTGCGCATTCTGCCCGCGATCCTGAACAGCCATCGGCCCATTGACGGGCTGATCATCATGCTAGGGACCAATGACCTCAAAGCGCGTTTTTCCGCCCCCGCGGCAGACATAGCGCTTGGCGTTGAAAAACTCGCCCTGCTTGCCGCGACTTTGGCGCATCCGCCCCGCATCCTGATCGTTGCACCGGCCCCGGTGCGCGAGCTTGGCTGCCTTTCCGATTACTTCGCCGGGGCCGAAGCAAAGGGCGACGGGCTGGCCGACGCGCTGCGGTTCCGCGCCGGGCGGGTGGGCGCGGATTTCTTCGACGCCGGTTCGGTGATCTCGGTCGATGCGCTGGACGGCGTGCATTTCGGGGCCGGGGCGCATTACGATCTGGGGCAAGCGCTGACCGAAAAGGTCACAGCTATGATGGAAAAATCAACATGAGAGTCTGCATTTCTGCAATTCGACGCATAGAACTTGCACAAACCCGACATCCGGCCGGGTGGGTACGCTTTTGACCCGCACCGCTGCGATCATCGGCGGAGGCGTCATCGGTGGCGGCTGGGCGGCCCGGTTCCTGCTGATGGGGTGGGACGTGCGGGTATTCGACCCGGCCCCGGATGCGACCCGCAAAATCGCCGAGGTGCTGGATAACGCCCGCCGCGCGATGCCGGGGCTGTTCGACATCGCACTGCCGCCCGAAGGCACGCTCAGCTTCCATGAATCGATCGCGGAGGCCGTGGCTGGAGCTGAGTGGATTCAGGAAAGCGCGCCGGAACGCCTTGATCTGAAACAGAAGATCCTGGCTGATATTCAGGACAGCTGCGCGCCCGACGCCATCATCGGATCGTCCACATCCGGCTTCAAACCGTCCGAGCTTCAGGACGGTGCGGCAAGGCCTGCCCAGATCCTGGTCGCACATCCATTCAACCCGGTTTATCTTTTGCCGCTGATCGAGTTGGTGCAAAGCCCAAAGTTCGCACCGGAAAATATTGATAAGGCATCAGAAATTCTTCGCGGACTGGGCCTGTACCCGCTCCACGTCCGGGCCGAAATCGACGCCCATATCGCCGATCGGTTCCTCGAAGCTGTCTGGCGAGAGGCGCTGTGGCTGATCAAGGATGGTATCGCCACGACCGAGGAAATCGACCAGGCGATCCGTATGGGTTTTGGCCTGCGTTGGGCGCAGATGGGCCTGTTCGAAACCTACCGGATCGCCGGTGGCGAGGCCGGGATGGCGCATTTCATCGAACAGTTCGGCCCGGCGCTGAAATGGCCCTGGACCAAGCTAATCGACGTGCCTGAGTTGACCGATGATCTGGTAAAAATCGTTGCAGATCAATCTGATGCGCAATCCGGTGAACGCTCAATCCGCGAATTGGAACGCGCCCGCGATACCAACCTCGTCGGTATCCTGCGCGCCTTGAAGGTGACGAACGAAGGCGCGGGTGCGGTTCTGAATGCCGCCGACAAAGCCTTGCGCCGTGACCCCGATGACCTGACCGGACCGATCCCTACAGTCACCCGCGCCGTGCCGCTGGACTGGACCGACTACAACGGTCATATGAACGAGGCGCGGTATCTGCAGGCTTTTGGCGATGCCACCGACCGCTTCATGGAGATTATCGGCTGCGACGCTGCCTATATCGCGACTGGCGGCAGCTATTTCACGGCCGAAACCCATATTCGCCATATCGACGAAGCCCACGCCGGAACCCGCATTCGGATCGACACGATCTGCCTGCAGGGAGAAGGCAAAAAACTTCATCTTTTCCATCAGATGTACGACGAGGTTCGCCTTCTGGCGACAGGCGAACATTTCCTGCTGCACGTCAGCCTGGAGACCCGCAAACCCAGCCCGCCGGGGGCAGAGGTTGCGCGCAAGCTCAGCAAAATCGCCTCTGACCACGCCAGCCTGCCACGCCCGGATGGCATCGGGCGGGCCGTGGGTCAGCGGCCGTGAAGGTGCTGATCACCGGCGGTGCCTCGGGTATCGGGCGGGCCATGGCGCAGGCGTTTTCAGATGGCGGCGCCACGGTCTGGGTCAGTGATGTGGATGCGGCGGCATTGGGCGATCTGCCTGCAAACTGGCATGCCCGACTTGCCGATGTGGCGGATGAAGACGCCATCGCGGCGCTGATGGACGAGGTGGGCACGCTTGACACACTCTGCGCGAACGCGGGTATTGCTGGACCTACGGCATTGGTTGAAGATGTGAAGTTAACCGATTGGAATATATGTCAATCTGTCACACTTACTGGCGCGTTCCTCAGCTGCAAGCATGCGATCCCGGCGATGAAGGCGGCGGGGCGCGGCGCAATCATCCTCACATCATCTACCGCTGGTCAATTCGGCTTTCCCAACCGCGCGCCTTATGCAGCGGCGAAATGGGGCGTGATCGGATTGATGAAGACGCTGGCGATGGAGCTTGGCCCATTCGGCATCCGCGCCAACGCAATCTGCCCCGGCGCAGTGGAAGGCCCCAGGATGGAGGGCGTCGTTGCGCGTGAGGCGGCGGCCAAGGGCATGACGCCCGAGGCGTTGCGCGCAGCTTATGCCGCCGGAACCTCACTGCGGAGCTGGGTGCGCCCCGAAGACGTCGCCGCCATGGCGGTGTTTCTGGCCAGCGACGCCGCAGCGCGGGTGTCCGGCCAGGTGATCGCCGTCGATGGTCATACCGAAAACCCCGATCCGAAAGTCTAAATCCCGTCGCGCAGCGCACGCAGATGCTCCGGCCAATCGCGAGAGCTTACGTTCGCTTCACGCACCAGCCCGTCGAAGTGATCGGTGAAGGCGTGCACGCGTTCGGTATCGCGAAACGCCAGATAGTGCAGCCCGAGGTAGACCACCGCCAGCAGCGGCCCGAACACGGTCACCGGCGCCGAAAACAGGCGGCGCGCGTCGAACAGGTGAAGACGCAGGCGGGGGTACAGCTGGTCGTGCAGCTCCAGCAGCCGGTCTATCTGGTCGCGCCGGATCGCGGCAGGCAGGCCGGTGTAATATCCTTCGGCGCGGGCAAAGCTGGCGACCTCATACATCGGCATCGCGATTTCATAGTCCGAGCCTGAGGCCCGCATCCAATCCAGCCGATCGTTGGACGCCCCAATCGCCTGCTGCGCGGTGCGGCCCAGATGCGGCGTGTATTCCCATTCCAAAAGCGCCTGCGTCTTCAGCATGTCGGGCAGGCCCGCCGGGACGTGGCGGATTTTGTAACCTGCGGCCTCTCGGTGCCATTTGAAAATCTGTTCGTCGACCAGTGCGCGCGGCGCTTTTGTCATCGACAGGGACGCCGCCAGCAAATCGGCGGCCATCTCGGGCCGGTCGGACAGACCCAGCAGCCAGTCGGCAGAGACGCCAAGCGCATGGGCACATTCGGCGACGACCTGCGCGTTCGGCATCCGCACTCCGCCCGTGGCCAGCAGTTGAGAGATTGTGGATCGGTCGACACCGGCATCACGGGCCAGCGCGCTTTGGTTGGTGTCGGCCAGGGCGATGGCCTTTGCCAGCCGGTCCCGCAACAGGGCGGCGCGGTCGCGTTTGTCGTATTTGGTCACCATTGCTGTGAAATATCACAGAACGTGATCAAATGGTGCGCAGAACCGAAATGTCACGGAACCGTGAAGTCGGGCACACTGACATCACCTGACAATTTGCTGGAGGCCGGATGAAGCCGCTGAACCCTGAATGGCCGACGCTGGCGCTGTTGCTGTCCTGCTATGTGGTCTGGGCGCTGGCGACGACTGTTCTTGCGGCGCTGTGGTTGCCGTTGGGGATCGCCGTGGCCGCCGTGGTGACCGCCTTCTTCGGCAGCTTGCAGCACGAGGCGACCCACGGTCATCCAACCACCAATCCAATGCTGAACGCCGCCCTGGTGTTTCCGGGACTGACGCTGGTGATCCCGTTCCTGCGGTTTCGCGACACCCATCTGGACCACCATCACGACAGCCGATTGACCGACCCCTATGACGACCCGGAAAGCAATTTTCTTGACCTCGTGGTCTGGGCGCGCCTGCCGCGCCCGATGCAGGCGCTGTGCCGGTTCAACAATACGCTGCTGGGACGTCTGATCGTCGGTCCGGCGCTGGGAACGGCGATGTTCTTCCTGTCCGACCTGCGTGCCGCGCGCAGTGGCGACCGGCGCGTGTTGCGCGGCTGGCTGTGGCATATCCCGGCGCTGGTGCCGGTGATCTGGTGGTTCACTTCGCTTGCGGTGATGCCGTTCTGGGTCTATGCCATCGCGGTCTACGGCGCGCTCAGCCTGCTTCGCATCCGCACCTTCCTGGAACATCGCGCCGATGCCCTGTCGCGCAACCGCACCGTGGTGATCGAGGATCGCGGGCCGCTGTCCTGGCTGTTCCTGAACAACAATCTGCACAAGGTGCACCATATGCATCCGCGCGTGCCCTGGTATCGCCTGCCGGGGCTCTATGCGGCGAATCCCGGCCGATATCTGGCCTGCAACGGCCATTATCACTATGCCAGCTATGCTGAGATTTTCCGCCGCCACCTGCTGAAACCGAAAGACCCGGTGGCGCATCCGCTGTCGAGGCGGGGATAGCGCTGGCGCGTGCCGCCGTCCCCGTGTCATAGCGCGGGGATGGATGCCTGGATTCCGATCACACTCACCGCCGCCGCCGCACAGACTGTGCGCTATATGCTGCAAAAGCATCTGAGCGTGACCGGCCTGTCCGCAGGCGGCGCAACCTTCGCGCGCTTCGTCTTTTCCGCGCCCCTGGTGGCACTATTTTTGCTGGCCTACGTCACCCTGCGACAAGTCGAGGTGCCGGCATTCTCGTCCCGCTTCTGGGCATTCGCGATTACCGGCGGCGTGGCGCAGATTCTGGCAACAGTTTGCATCGTGCTGCTGTTTTCATTGCGCAATTTCGCCGTCGGCGTCACCTTCAAGAAAACCGAAGTGATGCTGACTGCGCTGGCCGGGCTGGTGATCCTGGGCGAGGCTGTGTCTGTCCCCGGCTTGATCGCCATCGCCATTGGTCTGGGCGGTGTGCTGCTGCTGTCGCGCGAAAAGGGCGGCGACTGGCGGCTGAACCGCGCCGCGGGTCTTGGCCTGCTGTCCGGCGTTTTCTTCGCGATTTCCGCTGTGACCTATCGCGGTGCGACGCTGGCGTTGGCCTCGCCCGATGTGGTGCTGCGCGCCGGAACGACACTGGCCATGGTCACGGCTGTGCAGACGTTGATTCTCGGGGCCTGGCTGGTCTGGCGCGAACGTGGCCAGCTCACCGCCACCCTGCGGCACTGGCGTATCGGCGCGCTTGTCGGCGTCACCTCGATGATCGGCAGCTTTTGCTGGTTCACTGCCTTCACGCTGAAAAACGCCGCCTATGTCTTCGCCCTGGGCCAGACGGAATTGATATTCTCGATCGCCGCCTCGGTCCTGTTTTTCCGTGAGAAGATCACCGGGCGCGAGGTTGCAGGCATGGCCCTGATCAGCCTGTCGGTCGTTGTGTTGATCCTGGTGATCTGAGGTATGGCTGGAAGAAATTTCTTGCCTCCGGCGGGGATATTTCCGGGTCAATGATGGTCAAGGCCGGCTTTCTGCCTGCATCATTGACCCAAAAATATCCTCGCCGAAGGCATAAAGTTCTTATTGTGCTGACTGTAGCGGGCTGACGCCGCCCAGATGCAGGAACAGGCTTTCCTCATCATCATTGCGAAAGAACGGCACCTGTTCGGGTGGCGCCAGGTGGGGCAGGCGGCGCGCGACCTCGGCCAGGACGACTTCGGTGATGAAAGGCAGGTCGTGGCGGCGGGCCTGATCCAGCGGCACCCAGGCCAGGTGCGATAGCTCGTCCGAAGCGGCCGAGAAATCATCCGGGTCGCCCATGACGGCGGCGGCGTTGGTGACGAAGAAGCGCGCGTCGAAGCGGCGCGGGCGGCCCGGCGGGGTGATGGCGCGGAACACGAACGACAGGCTGGCGGCGGCGGGCCGGTGGCCGGTTGCGGCAAAGGCGCACCAATCGGCGGGCGGGGCGGGCCATTCAGCGGGCTGGCCCAGGATCAGGCCGGTTTCCTCGAACAGCTCGCGTATTGCGGCTGTGGCGAAGGTGGCTGGTGCGGCGCCATCGTTCTGATCGCCAAGATTGCGCAGGCAGGGCGCGGGCAGGGGGGATATAAGGGGGATGTCGGCGTCGCCTGCGTCCACCGCGCCGCCCGGAAAGACGAATTTTGAGGGCATGAAGGCGGCACGCGCGCCGCGTTGGCCCATCAGGATGCGGGGTGCGGTGGCGGGGTCGCGGACCAGAATGACAGTGGCGGCGTCGCGAATCGGAACCGGTTCAGGCACCGCCGAACCCGTGCAACCGGCGCGACCATTGGAAGGCGATCATCCCGCCCTTCAGGCGCGGCAGCAGGTACAACGACAGCGCCACACAGCCCACTGTGAAGGTGCTGGCCAGCACCAGTGGTTCGGGGCGGAAGGTGGTAAAGACCACGTGGATCAGCGGGGCCATCAGGTGACCGACCACGACAATGGTCAGATAGGCGGGCCCGTCATCGGCGCGGTGGTGATGAAACGGCTGGTCGCAATGGGTGCAGGCGTCGGCGACTTTCAGATACCCGCTCAGCAAATGTCCTTCGCCACAATTCGGGCAGCGGCGGCGCCAGCCGCGCAGCAGGGCCGGGCGCAGGGGGCGATCTTCGGGATGTATGTCGGTGGCTGTCATACCCCCTCAGATACGCGCGGCGCGGCCGAAATCAAAGCCATCGCAGCCCACCGCGTCGCCGTGTCGCAACTTTTTTCGCCGATCCGCGACGGAAATCCCGCTCTGGTCCGTTTGACTTCATGAACGCGGGCGCAATGAGGCATCCCGTGTCGGGCAAAATTGCCAGTTACTGAAGATGGAGTACCAGTCATGAAAACCAGAACCACAATCCTCGCCGCCGTTGCCGCCACAGTCGCGCTGGGCGCAATGGCACCCACATTGGCCGATGCGCGCCCTGGGCGTGGGCAGGACATCACGTTCGAGCAGCTTGATCAAAACGGCGATGGCAAATTGTCCATGGCGGATGTGGAAGCCGCAATCGCCGAACGCTTTGCAACGATTGATGCGGATGGCAACGGATCGCTGTCGCCCGAAGAATTCGCCAATCAGCGTGGGGCCCTGCGAGCCGCGCGCGCCGGTGATCGCATTGAAGAGCTTGACCAGAACGGCGATGGCCTGCTGAGTGCCGAGGAAATGGCCAGCGCGGACAAGGGCGATCGGCGCGGCATGCGCAAGGGCCGCCGTGGTGGTGGCGATCCGATGCAGCGGTTGGAGCGTCTGATCGAGCGCTTTGACACCGATGGCGATGCCGCCCTCAGCGAGGCAGAGTTCGACACCGCCAAGGCCGAAATGTCCGAGCGGCGCGGAAAGCGTGGCGGTGGCCGTCGCGGCGACAGGTAAGGCAGGTCGGTGGCAGGGTTGCGTCATGGTCGCCCTGCCACCAACATGGCATTGGACGGAACGCAGGATCGCGCCGACAGATGAAGCTCAGCACCGCCCAGGACGCGCCCGCCGCCGACAGCGACGAGGCGCTGTTGGCTGCCTATGGTCAGGGCGATGCGCGCGCCGCGCAGGCGTTGGCGGATCGGCTGTTGCCGCGTGTGCTGGGGTTCGCCACCCGGATGCTGGGCGGCGACCGGGCCGAGGCCGAAGATGTCGCGCAGGAGGCGATGTTGCGCTTGTGGCGGATCGCGCCGGACTGGCGCGCGGGCGAGGCGAAGGTCTCAACATGGCTCTACCGGGTGACCAGCAATCTTTGCACGGACCGGCTGCGCAAATCGGGGCGGGCTCGGCCCCTGGACGACGCAGGCGAACCCGAAGATCCGACGCCGGGCGTGGTGGCCGCGCTGGAAGACGGGGATCGCGCGCGGGCCTTGCAGGAAGCGCTGAGTGCTTTGCCGGACCGACAGCGTCAGGCAGTGGTGATGCGCCATCTCGACGGGTGTTCAAACCCCGAGATCGCGCAGGCAATGGACATGAGCGTCGAGGCGGTGGAAAGTCTGACCGCCCGTGGCAAACGCGCGCTGGCGGCCCTGTTGGCCGGGCGGCGCGCAGAACTGGGGTTTGAAGGATGAGCACAAAGAACACGCACAACAATCCGGGCACGCCAGATGCGGCATCCGATACCGCGCCCGATTCAGCGCTGGACGCATTCTTTGATGCGGCCCGCGCAACCGCACCGCAGCCCGGCGCGGCATTGCAGGCACGGGTGCTGGCAGACGCGGCAGAGGTGGCCGATCAGCGGGCGCTGTATGCCGGAACCAAGCGCCAATCAGACGCGGCCAGACCGGGCATTCTTGCCATGGCACTGGCGGCGGTTGGCGGCTGGCCTGCGGCGACGGCGCTGGCCTCGGTCGCGGGACTTGGGGTCTGGATCGGTGCGGCGCTGCCCGACACGGTCGGCACATTGGCATACGGCTGGGCGGATTCGGCGACCGAATATGATTATGTCGAGTTGCTGCCGGGCCTCGATCTGCTGGAAACGGAAGGCTAGGGCGATGACGGAAACGGGCAACGGCAAAAGGCGTCGCTGGACGGGGATGCGGGTGATGCTGGCGGTGTCGCTGGCGCTGAACCTGCTGGTGGTCGGGGCGGTGGCCGGGGCGCTCTGGTCCGGCGGCGGGCCGGGGCGGATCGGTGGCATCGACCCTGATGGCCGCCGGGGTCCCTTGCGCGAGATTGGCAACGCGCCATTCGTGCGCGCATTGGAACCCGCCGACAGGCGGGCGCTGCTGACTGCGCTGCGGGACGAGGGGACCACGTTGCGCCAAAACCGCGCCGCCCTGCGCCGCAGCTTTCAGGCGTTGGTGGCCGCCCTGCGCGCCGATCCGTTCGACCCGGAGGCATTGCAGCGCCTGTTCGACAATCAGCGCGACGCGGCCCAGATCCAGCAACGCACGGGCGAGCGGCTGATCCTTGAACGGCTGAGCGCGATGACACAAGATCAGCGCGCCGCCTATGCCGACCGCCTTGACGCGGCCCTGAAACGCGGGCCGGGATCCCGCCGGGGCGAGGGCCGCTAGGTCCGGCTTACGAAGGACTGAAATCAGGCCGTCTGGCCCTTGCCGCGAAACTGCATGTTGTACAGATCGGCATAGCGCCCGCCCTTGGCCAGAAGCTCGGTATGGGGGCCTTCCTCGATCACTTGCCCGCCGTCCAGAACTACGATTTTGTCGGCATTCTGCACCGTCGACAGGCGATGCGCGATGGTCAGGGTCGTGCGCCCCTCGGCCAGGCGATCCAGCGCTTCCTGCACCAGTTTCTCGCTTTCGGTATCCAATGCACTCGTCGCCTCGTCAAGCAACAGTACCGGCGTGTCGCGCAGAAGGGCGCGGGCGATGGCGACGCGCTGGCGCTGACCGCCCGACAGGGCCGAGCCGCGCGGGCCGACGCGGCTGTCCAGCCCATTGGGCAGAAGGTCCAGAAACTCGCTGACCCGTGCGGCATCCAGAACCGCCATCAGCCGTTCGTCCGAGACCGTGTTGTCGCCCAGAACGATGTTCTCGCGCAGAGTCTCATCAAACAGCAGCGCGTCCTGCGTGACGGTGGAAAACAACCCCCGCAGGTCCGTCAGCGCCATTTCGGTGCCGTCGGTGCCGCCGACCAGAATGCGGCCCTGATCGGGGTCGATAAGACGGGTCAGCGCCTTGAAGATCGTGGTCTTCCCGGCCCCCGACGCCCCGACCAGCGCGGTGGTCTTTCCTGCCGCCGCGTGGAAGCTGACGTTGCGCAGGACCGGCAGATCTCCGTAAGCGAAATCGACGTTTTCCAGCGCCACATCGAACGGCCCTGTCGGGCGGGCCTTCGGGGAAGCGGGCGTGTTGATCGTGGGCGGCGTGTCGAGCAGGCCAAACACGCGTTCCAGACTGGCCGCTGCCGTCTGGATCGTTCCGGCCATCGTGCCCAGGCGCTTGACCGGCTGGAAGGTCAGGATCATCGCGGTCAGGAAGGACATGAAATCGCCAACCGTCTTGTCGCCGTCCACAATCTCGGTCCCGGCCAGGATCATCACGCCGAAAAAGCCGATGCCGGTGACCACGTCGACAAACCCCGGCAGCGTCGCGCGGGCCATTTCCGAACGGATCGCGCCGTCAATGATCTTGTGAATCAGCGTCTTGTAGAGGCCCTGCTGGTAATCCTCCATCTCGTTCAGTTTGATCGCATCGACACCGTGCAGAATCTCGTTCAGGCGGGTTGAGCGGCGCGCGCTGTCTTCGCGCAACCGGCTGGTGCGGCGGCGGATATAGCGTTGGATCACCAGGATCGGCACCACCAGCAGCGGCACACCGATCAGCGCGGTCAGGGTCCAACTGACGTCAATCGACAGGGTCACATACATCAGCGCGCACAGCGTGATGATATCGCGGCCCAAGCCTTCGACCAGGGTGCGCCAGACCGCCTGCACGGCAGCCGAGTCACCCTGAATACGCTCCATCAGGTGGCCGGGTGAGTTTGCCTGGAAGAACACCGAATCCAGATGCAGCACATGGCCCACCAGATCCACCTGCATGTCCGAGGCGCATTTCTGCGAAATACGCATCACGATCATCCGGTTCAGCACGCCAACAACGGCACGGACCGTGAAGATCAGGAATATCGCGCTGCCGACCCACCACAGGGCATCCAGTTGCCCGGCAACGAAAATATTGTCGAACACCGGTTTGAGCATATAGCTGAACAACCCGGTCGAGGCGCCCTCGATCGTCATCAGAACAAACGCAACCACCATCCAGGGGATGTGCTTGTGCAGATAGGTCCGCCACAAACGGCCAACCAGCGGCAGGGCGGGTTGCTGATCTTCGGGATAGGTGTCGCTCAACCTGAATGGCTCCGGCGTTTGAGTGCGGGCGGGTCTAGCGCGCGTCAAGTGCAAGGGCAAGCGTGCAGGGCGCGGCTGATTGACCTTGGTTGATGGCAGGCATAGCCAGTACCGGCAGACAGGGCGCAGGAAAGGGCGGGACATGACACTGGGACAGGGGCGGCACTATCTGGCGATTCCCGGCCCTTCGGTGATGCCCGACAGGGTGCTGGCGGCGATGCACCGCCCGGCGCCGAATATCTATGAAGGCGGGTTAACCGATGCGATGCCCGGCATTGTTGCCGACCTGAAGGCGGTGGCGCGCACCCGCCACGACGTCGCCATCTACATCGGCAACGGCCACGCAGGCTGGGAAGCGGCCCTGGCCAATACCCACGCGCCCGGCGATCTGGCGCTGGTGCTGGCCACCGGCGCATTCGCCCATGGCTGGGCGGGCATGGCGCAGGCGATGCAGATTGAGACGCGGATCATCGACCACGGCAAGCACGCGCCGGTCGATCCCGACCGTCTGGCCCAGGCGCTGGCTGCTGACACGGACCAGCGGATCAAATCGGTGATGGTGGTGCAGGCCGATACCTCGACCAGTGTGCTCAGTGATATTGCCCAGCTGCGGGCCGTGCTGGATGCCGCCGGGCACCCCGCGTTGCTGATGGTCGATTGCATCGCAGCCCTTGCCTGCGACCGGTTCGAGATGGACGCCTGGGGTGCCGATCTGATGGTTGCGGGATCCCAGAAAGGGCTGATGACGCCGCCGGGCCTGGCGTTCGTCTATTTCAACGACCGCGCGCGGGCGGCGGCACCGGCGCATGTCAGCAACTATTGGAACTGGCAACCGCGCGCTGATGGCGAATTACTGACGCATTATTTCTGCGGCACTGCGCCGACCCATCATCTGTTCGGGTTGCGCGAAGCATTGGACATGATTGCCGAGGAAGGGATCGAGGCGATCTGGACCCGTCACGCAACCCTGGCCCGGGCGATCTGGGCCGCTGCCGACGCCTGGGCAACCGCCGGGGCGTTGCGCCTGAACGTGGCCGACCCCGCGCAGCGCAGCCACGCGGTCACAACGCTGCACCTGCCCAGCCCCAAAGCGACCGAGCTGCGCCGCTGGGTCGCCGCCAACGCAGGCGTGACGCTGGGCATCGGGCTTGGGTTTGACACAGACGATGACCCCGGCGCGACCGGCACATTCCGCATTGGCCATATGGGCCATGTGAACGCGCAGATGATCCTGGGCGCGCTGGGCGCCATCGAAACCGGGATGAAAGCGCTGGACATCCCGCACGGACCCGGAGCGATCAGTGCCGCTGCTGAGCTGCTTTCAACTGGTTAGGGTCGGGACCCTAAGCCCGCCCTGACTGCCATGCGTTGTTCGGCCCGCGTCAGCCCGCGCCATGCCAGCCACCCACAAAACAGCACCCAGACCAGCCCCGCCCAAGTCCATATCGCGAAGAGCGCGATGAAGATCAGCACGAAAACCGACACCAGAAAAGGCATCGTGTAATCCTCGACCCGACCGGGGTGTTGCTGGCGTTCCGTCATGCGCCGCAGTTTAACACGGCGTTTGCATTCTTTGAATAACGTCGGCGAGAATTGGCTGTTTTGGGTGGAACGCGTTTCGTCGCGATGTTTTCAAGGCGGGGACCTCCGGATGTAAAATCCGTCGGCTCGTGGCCGCGGGCGATGGCTGGGGGGCCAGCCCCCCAGACCAAACGATAGCTGGGGGGCCAGCCCCCCAGACCCCCCGGGATATTTTTGGGTCAATGATGGGCAATAAGGGGCGTTGGTTGTGGATTCGCGTGTATCTTGCCAAATGTTCGTTCGGTTGGGGTCTGGAGGGCGATGTTGGGCGCCATGCAAAGTTGGTGCCGTTTCTAGCGCTGCGCGTTGGTCAATGCCTTCGGCAAAGCCAGGGCGAACGCCTCCAGATCCGTTGGTCGCCCGGCGCTGATCCGGATGCAGCGATCCTGCGGTGCAACGAAGGGCATGCGGGCGAATATCCCGCGTTCGACCAGTTCGACCAGCACGGCGCGGGCGAAATCGCCGTCCCGGCCACAGTCGATGGCGACGAAGTTGGTGGCCGAGGGCAGGGTGCTCAGCCCGTTTTCAGCCGCGATCGACCCGATCCGGTCGCGCGCGGCGGCCACGTCGGCGACGACGCTGGCGAGGTATCCCTGATCCGCCAAGGCGGCCAGCGCCCCTGCCTGTGCGATCCGGTTCACGGCGAAATGATTGCGCAGTTTGTTGAACGCCCCGATCAGGTCGCTGTGCCCGATGGCATAGCCGATGCGCGCGCCTGCCATCCCGTAAGCCTTTGAGAACGTGCGCATTCGGATCACCCGCGGGTCGGAGATATCCAGCGGCGGCAGGCTGCCTTCAGGGGCGAGTTCGCCATAAGCCTCATCCAGGATCAATACCGCACCATCGGGCACGCGGCCGATCATATCCGCTACCACCCCGGCCTTGTGCCAACTGCCCATCGGATTGTCCGGGTTGGCGAAATAGATCAGCCTGGCGTCCACTTCGGCGGCTTTGGCCAGCAGCGCCTCGGGGTCTTCGTGGTCATCGCGGTAGGGCACCTTATGCAGCGCACCGCCAAAGCCCGCGACGTGGAAGTTGAAGGTCGGATAGGCCCCATCGCTGGTCACCACCGCATCGCCGGGGCCGATCAGCAGCCGCACCAGATACCCCAGCAGCGCGTCGATGCCTTCGCCAACCACGATGTTGTCCGATGGGACGCCGTGATGCGCGGCCAGCGCTGCCCTCAGGTCATGGTTTTCCGGGTCGCCATACATCCACGCGCCGCCCGCAGCATCGGCCATGGCGGCGATTGCGCGCGGCGAGGGGCCAAAGATATTCTCGTTCGCGCCGAGACGCGCGATGAAGGGCGCACCGCGCGCGCGTTCTTGCGTTTCCGGGCCGACGAACGGCACGGTGGCGGGCAGGCTGGCGGCGAGTTCGGTAAAACGTGGTCCCCTCATGCCCGCCAGTCTGCCGATTCGCCGGGCGCCTGCAAGGCTTGATCCGGCGGCGTGGCGTGCCCCAAATAATAGCGGTAACCAGTGAAAGGCCCGATATGCCAAACCTGAATCGCCGAGGGTTCCTCGCCGCAAGCGCCGCCGCCGTCAGTCTGCGCGCCGTGCAGCAGATTGCCACGAAAACCGGAGGGCGGCGGATTCTGACGCTGGTCTATGACAAGTCGTTGGGGATGATGAGGGCGGTTGATCGGCTGGTGCAGTAGTCAGGGCGTTCGGGGCTATTCTGGCCTGGCGCGGACGGTAATGATCAATCGCCAAGCCGGGAGAGCGCTTGACCGGGGGTAGGCGACGCAACGCTGTTGTGTGGCAATTTATGGTCCAGCCTTGACGGTACGTATCGAAGGAGTTGCGCCCTTAGCGAAATCGCCTGCCCGCGGGACGGCCAGGCGATCGCCCGGCGCCCTGGCGGGCTTGATTCCGGACGGGAAGACGTGTCTTGCCAACGTCCCCTTCAGGCCAGACGCTGCCCGGAAATTCGCCGTTAACTTACCTCACCCAGCCGTTCCACAGCTGCCGCAATCCGCGCCCGCTCGGCCTCTTTTTCGGCCGCCAGGGCCTTCGTCTCTTCGACCACCTCATCGGGGGCCGAGGCCAGGAACTTCGGGTTGCTCAATCGCCCCGACAACCCGCGCAGGTCTTTGTCCAACTTCTCCAACGTCTTGGAAAGCCGTGCCTTTTCGGCGTCTACGTCGATGATGTCGGCCAGCGGCAAAGCGAAAGAGCCACCCGGAACAGCAATCGTCGCAGACCCCTTGGGCGCGGTGCCTTCGGTCACATCGCCCAGCCGCGCCATCCGCGTGATCAGGGCGGCGTTGTTGTCCCACGCCCGCGCCCCGGCAGCATCCAGTTCGACCCGCACCAGCGGCGCTTTCAGCGATGCGGGAACGTTCATTTCGCCCCGGACCGATCGGATGCCTTCGATCAATGCGATCACCCAGGAGATTTCGGCGTCCGCCGTCGGATCAGCGACACCGGCGTCCAGTTCCGGCCAATCGCCATGCACCAGTTGCTTGTCGCGTTTGCCGGACAGCGCCCAAAGCTCCTCCGTGATGAAGGGCATGAAGGGGTGCAGCATCAGCAGGCAGTGATCCAGCGCCCAGGCCATCGTCGCCCGAGTTTCGCCCGCGTGTTCGCCATCGAACAGCGGTTTGGAGAATTCGACGTACCAGTCGCAGAACCGGCCCCAGACGAAGGCATAAAGCGTGCTGGCGGCGTCGGAAAAGCGATAGGCGGCGAGTGCTTCGTCAACATCCGCCGCGGTGCGCGCGACCTCTCCGACGATCCAGCGGTTGACGGGGTGGGTTGGGGTCGGCGTTTCGCCGGGCTGCTGGCCAAAGACGCCGTTCATCTCGGCGAACCGTGCGGCGTTCCAAAGCTTGGTGCCGAAGTTGCGATATCCGGCGATCCGCTGTTTCGACAGCTTCAGGTCGCGGCCCATCGAGATCAGCGCGAACCGCATCGCGTCAGCCCCGAATTCGTCAATGAGTTCAAGGGGGTCCATGACGTTGCCGAGGCTTTTGCTCATCTTCTTGCCCTTTTCGTCGCGGACAAGGGCGTGGACATAGACGTCGCTGAACGGTTTCTGGCCGACCACGGCAAATTGCATCATCATCATCCGGGCGACCCAGAAGAAGATGATGTCGAACCCGGTGATCAGGGTGGAGGTGGGGAAGTAGCGTTTGAATTCGTCCGTTTCCTCGGGCCAGCCGAGCGTGCCGATGGGCCAGAGGCCGGAGGAGAACCAGGTGTCGAGGACGTCGGGGTCGCGGTAAAGCGTAATCAAAGGCGTGACATGAAATCGTCCGTCTTCGCCGCCTTTGTCTTCACGAAGTTGCGGCGTAATCGCTTCTCCTTCCAGAAAAACTGCGCTGCCGTCGCCGTAGTAGGCTTTCGCCATGGCTCGGGCATCTTCAGATGTAGGGGCGCAAAAAGCTTTTTTATTGGCCATAGCCCTTAAAACTGGTTCGCCCGCATCGATTGCTGTCTCGATATCTGGCCCATTAACCGGTCCATACCAAACCGGGATCTGATGCCCCCACCACAGCTGGCGGCTGATACACCAGGGCTCGATATTCTCCAGCCAGTGAAAATACACCTTCTCATGCTGTTCCGGCATGATCCGCACGTCGCCACTCTTCACCGCGTCAATGGCCGGGCCGACGATTTTGTCGGTGGCGACGAACCACTGGTCGGTCAGCATCGGCTCGATCACGACTTTTGATCGGTCGCCGAAGGGTTGCATGATCGGTTTGGTTTCGACCAGGGGGACCATCTCGGCCTCGGGCGTCTCACCGCCCTCCTCAGGGGGCAGCGGGGTGCGCGCGGCCTTGCCGAGGCGGGGGTCATTTTCCGGCACCATCACCGCCAAACCTTCGGAGGTAATCTGATCAACCACCGCGTCCCGCGCTTCGAACCGGTCCAACCCGCGCAATTCATCGGGAACCAGGTTCAGCGTGTCGATCTCGGCCGCGCTCGCCTCGGCCCCGCCCGCGATTTCCTGCGCCCGCGTCGCCGCCTCGGCATAGGGCGCACCATCAGCCCGCATCGCGGCCTGCGTGTCCATCAGCCGATATTTCGGGATGCCGCCACGTTCGGCCACCGCATAGTCGTTGAAGTCATGCGCGCCGGTGATCTTCACCGCGCCCGAGCCGAACGCGGGGTCCGGGTATTCATCGGTGATGATCGGAATCTGGCGGCGATACTCTTTCGGGCCGACCGGGATTTCACACAGTTTCCCGACGATTGAGGCGTACCGTTCATCCGACGGATGAACCGCCACAGCGCCGTCACCCAGCATCGTTTCGGGCCGCGTGGTCGCGATCGAGATGTAATCCCGCGTTTCGCGCAGGGTCACATTGCCGTCTTCGTCTTTCTCGACGTATTCATAACTCACGCCACCGGCCAGCGGGTATTTGAAGTGCCACATGTGGCCGGGGGTCTCGATATTCTCGACCTCAAGATCGGAAATCGCGGTTTCGAACTTCGGATCCCAGTTCACCAGCCGTTTGCCGCGGTAAATCAGGCCCTTGTCGTACATGTCGACAAAAACCTTGATGACGGCGTCGTGAAAATTCCCCTCTTCCCCCTCTGGGGCGCCGGGCGCGCCGGACATGGTGAAAGCGGTGCGCGACCAGTCGCAACTGGCACCGATGCGCTGCAATTGCTCAATGATCGTGCCGCCGGATTGCTTCTTCCACTCCCACACTTTTTCCGTGAACGCCTCACGCCCCATGTCGCGGCGGGTGGCGTTGGATTTGTCTTTGGCGAGTTCGCGTTCCACCACCATCTGCGTGGCAATCCCGGCGTGGTCCATGCCCGGCTGCCACAGCGTGTCGAACCCGCGCATCCGGTGCCAGCGGATCAGGATATCCTGCAACGTGTTGTTGAACGCATGGCCCATGTGCAGCACGCCGGTGACGTTGGGCGGCGGGATCATGATGCTGAACGGCTCGGCCCCCGGCCTGGCGTTCGCGCCCGCCGCAAAGGCCTCTGCCTTCAGCCACTCAGCCGAAATCCGCGCCTCGGCCGTGGCCGCATCGAAACTCTTGTCCATCGTCATCTTGAGGTATCCCGCATGAAGTTGCGGGTTCATCTAGCGAATGGGGTCGGGAAGGGGAAGGTGTCGGGCCTGGGTATTGGTGGGAATGCGTGGTGGCGTGGCGTTTTCGGACAAAATTTTCCCATGCACGGCTTACGCTCGGCCGCGCCACACCCACTGGACACCGCCAGCATCCCCGATACTGTCACATGGGCAACGAAAGGGCATGCAAGATGGACGCATTCGGAAAATCTCAGCCGGTTCGCCGGCGCGAGGATGATCGGTTTCTGACCGGGCAAGGTCGCTATGTCGATGATATTGCGCCAAAAGATGCGCTTAGGGCGTTCGCCTTTCGCTCACCCGTTGCCCATGCCGAGATTGCCACGCTGAACGTCGATGACGCGCGCGGCGCGGACGGGGTGCATCTGATCCTGACCTCGGCCGAGGTTGAGGCAGCGGGCGTGCGCCTAGATATGGATTACGACGTGCTGGAACTGCCCGACGGGACTGAGGCGACCGCCCCGATGCGCCCGTTTCTGGCCAAAGACCGCGTGCGGTTTGTTGGCGAACCGATTGCCCTTATCGTCGCTGATACACTGGCGCAGGCACGCGATGCTGCCGAGCTGATTGAGTTTGATTACAATGACCTGCCGGCACATGTTCATGTAAAGCCTGGGGGAGAGGCTCTCTATCCCGACATCCCCGACAATATCGCCTTCGATTGGCATTTCGGCGACCGCGCCGCCTGTGAGGCGGCGTTTGCAGCGGCGGATAAACGGATCAGCGTCGATGTCGTGGATAACCGCGTCATCTCGAACCCGATGGAGCCGCGCGGCTGTTTCGCCGACTGGGACGGCACGCGCCTGTCGATCACGGTGAACGGTCAGGGGGTCTGGCCGCTGAAGGACGAAATGGTGCGCCAACTTCGGTTGGAGCCGGAAAACGTGCTGGCGATGAACCCGGATGTCGGCGGCGGCTTTGGGACCAAGGGGTTCATCTATCCTGAATACACCGCCGTCGCGCTGGCCGCCAAGATCCTTGGCCGCCCGGTGCGCTGGATGGCGGACCGGACAGAAGGCATGCTGACCGACAACGACGGGCGCGATCTGGTGTCAACCTGCGAACTTGCCTTCGACAAAAACCTGAAGATCACCGCCTACCGGGTTCATAACATTTGTAATCTCGGGGCCTATAACTCCGGCTATGCACAGTTCATCCAGTCCGAGCTGTTCACCAAGGTTCTGATGGGCACCTATGACGTGCAGACCACGTTCCTGTCCGTGCAGGCCATCTATACCAACACCTGCCAGGTTGATGCCTATCGCGGCGCGGGCCGGCCCGAGGCGATTTTTGCCATCGAACGTGCGATTGATCAGGCGGCACGGGAATTGGGCGTTGATCCCTGGGACCTTCGGCGCAGGAACTTCATTCCTGTTGACGCCTTCCCCTATGACTCCGCCACAGGTGAGACGTATGACGTCGGCGATTTCCACAAGGTGCTGGACTCGGCCGAAATCGCCTGCGACCGCGCCGGTTTTGCCGCGCGCAAGGCCGAAAGCGCCAGTCGGGGCAAGCTGCGCGGGCTGGGCCTGTGCTATTACATCGAAAGCATTCTGGGCGATTCCGAAGAACACGCCAAGGTGACCTTTGACGAGGATGGCGGCGCGACAATCTATGTCGGCACGCAGTCGAACGGGCAGGGGCATGAAACGGTGTTCCCCCGCTTCCTGTCGGATCAGACCGGTATTCCCTATGAAAAAATCCGCTTCGTGCAGGGTGACAGCGACCTGATCCCCGAAGGCGGCGGCACCGGCGGATCGCGGTCTGCGGTGAACCAGAACAACGCAACGCTGGCGACAGTGCGCCGGATTGTCAGCGATTTCGGTGCCTTTCTGGCCGAAGAAAACGGCGTCACGCCCGAGGATGTGAGTTTCGACGATCAGCAATTCCGCATCGCCGGATCGAACGAAGCCCCGACCATGCTGGAAGTGGCCGCGCTGGCCCGTGAAAAGGGCCGCGATGACCTGCTGAGTTTCCGCGAATTCGCCGAGCTTCCGGGCCGGTCGTTCCCCAACGGCGCCCATGTGGCCGAGGTCGAGATTGACCCCGAAACCGGCGTGACGACCTGCGTGAAATACACCGTCGTCGATGATTTCGGCAATATGATCAACCCGTTGCTGGTCGAAGGGCAGATCCACGGCGGGGTTGCCCAAGGCATCGGACAGGCGATCACCGAACGGGTGGTGCATGACAGCGATGGACAACTGCTCACGGCAACGTTCATGGACTATGCGATGCCGCGCGCCGACGATATGCCGATGATCGATTTCTCGACCGAACCGGTGCCCTCGACCGCCAACATCATGGGCATGAAAGGCTGTGGAGAGGCGGGGACAGTTGGCGCCATCGCTGCCGTTGCAAATGCAGTCGCCGATGCAACGTGGGCGCTTGGGATTACCCGCGTCGACATGCCCTACACGCCGCATCGGATGTGGGCGCTGCTGAATACCGCGGATGTCGCGGCTCAGTGATCTCATACGCCGCCTCTGGCGCGGTCGCCCAGCGGTTGAACAAACCGCCGCGCCCGATCCGCGTGTGCGGCGCGACATCATCGTCATTCTTGATGGAACCCTGTCGTCACTGGAACCGGGGCGGGAAACCAACGCCGGACTGACCTATCAATTGCTAAGCGAAGCCGCTGACGCCCATACGGTGATCCGCTATGAACCGGGCATTCAGTGGGCCAGCTGGCGCGCCACGCGGGACGTGCTGGAAGGGCGCGGTATCAACCGGCAAATCCGGCGTTCTTATGGCTTCATCGCCAGCCGTTATCGCCCGGGGGATCGGATTTACCTGATCGGATACTCGCGCGGGGCCTATGCGGTGCGGTCTCTGGCCGGTCTGATAGACCGGGTCGGGCTGCTGCGCGCCGAACATGCGACCGTTCGCGATATCCGCACGGCCTATTACCATTACCGTGCGGGCGGGCGCAGCGATGCAGCCCGCGCCTTTCGGGACGCCTATTGCCACCCCGGCACCCGGATCGAGGCTGTGGCCGTCTGGGATACCGTCAAGGCGCTGGGGATGCGCCTGCCGCTGATCTGGCGCATTGCCGAGCGTCGCCACGCCTTTCACAATCATGTTCTGGGGGATGCGACCCTGAACGGGTTTCAGGCGCTGGCGCTGGATGAAACCCGCGTCGCCTATGCGCCGGTGATGTGGCACTGCCACATGGACTGGCCGGGCCATATGGAGCAGGTCTGGTTTCGCGGCAGCCACGGCGATGTGGGCGCGCAGTTGCGCGGGTTCAACGCGGCGCGACCACTGGCGAATATCCCGCTGGTCTGGATGCTGGAACGGCTGGAAAACTGCGGCCTGACCCTGCCGACAAGCTGGCAGGCGCGTTTCGAACAGGACCCGGACGCCCCGTCCGTCGGAACATGGCGGGGGTTCGGCTGGCTGTTCCTGGCACGCGCGGATCGTGCGGTCGGGAAAGATGTCTCAGAAAGCATTCATCCGACGGTAACGAAGACTCCGGGGTCAGCTTCTCGTTAAAAATATCCTCGCCGAAGGCTCGATTTTTCGACGAAAAATCGCCATCGCCCTAAGCCACATGTTCCAGCGGCACCGGCGGCGCAAGCCCCAGCGCGTGGACCACATCGCGGGTCAGGCCGGGGCGGTTCAGCGTGTAAAAGTGCAGATGCTCAACCCCGCCTTCGATCAGGTCGGTGCACAGGTCGGTCGCGTGGACCGTGGCGAACAGGTCGAGCCGGTCGTCACGCTCGGCACGCTCAAACCCCTCGGCGATGTGGTTGGGGACTGCCGCGCCACAACGGGTTGCGAAGGCGCGGGTCGAGGTCCAGTTTTCGACCGGCAGGATACCCGGGAGAACGGGAATATCCACGCCGGCCGCCACGGCCCTGTCGCGGAACCGCAGAAACGTGTCAGCCTCAAAGAAGAACTGCGTGATTGCACTGGTCGCGCCCGCATCCACTTTGCGTTTCAGCCAGTCGATATCCGCATCCGCGCTGGCCGCTTCGGGGTGTGGATCGGGGTAGGCGCCGACGGTGATGTCGAAATCACCGGCATCGCGCAATGCCGAAATCAGCTCGCAAGAATTGGCGAAGCCATCCGGGTGCGGGGTGAAGGCCGATTGCCCGTCAGCCGGATCGCCACGCAGCGCGACGATACGTTTGACACCGGATTTCGCATAATCCTGCGCAATTGCCAGCGTTTCTTCGCGCGTTGCATCAACACAAGTCAGATGTGCGGCAACTTCCAGCCCGGTCATCCTGCCAATCTCGCGCACCGCCTCATGGGTCAGGGCGCGGGTCGTGCCCCCGGCGCCATAGGTGACCGACACGAAATCGGGGTTCAGCGGGGCCAGCGTGTGGATCGTATCCCACAGCCGGAAAGAGGCGGCCATGGATTTGGGCGGAAAAAACTCGAAACTGATCGTGGTCATGCGGTGTCCTTTGCAATTGGCCCCTTGTTCCACGCCCACGATCGTGAGACAAATTCATAATCCTCATCACCTTTATGAGTCAGATGTGAGTTTGCGATGAACATCGAATTCCGCCACCTGCGTACCATTCAGGCAATTCACCAGGCCGGGGGCATGGCCCGCGCAGCGGATCGGCTGCACATCACCCAAAGCGCGCTGTCCCATCAGGTGAAGGGGCTGGAAGATCAGGCGGGGGTCGAGCTGTTCGTGCGCCGCTCCAAGCCGCTGAAACTGTCGGCAGCGGGGCATAAGCTGTTGCGGCTCGCCGAACGGATTCTGCCCGAAGTCGCCGCGCTGGAGGCCGACTTCGCCGGGATCGTCAGCGGCAAATCGGGCCGCTTGCACATCGCCATTGAATGCCACGCCTGTTTCGAATGGCTGTTCCCGGTGCTGGAGTTGTTCCGTCAGAAATGGCCCGACGTCGATGTCGACATTCGCCCCGGCCTCGCCTTCGGCGCACTGCCCGCCCTGCAGCGTGAGGAGGTGGATCTGGTCGTCTCCTCCGACCCCGAAGACCTGGACGGCGTCGATTTCACGCCGCTGTTTGATTATGAGCCGGTCTTCGTCGCCGCCGCCGCACATCCGCTGGCGAAAAAGGAATACGTCGAGGCTGAAGATTTTCGCGGTGAGACCCTGATCACCTATCCAGTGGATCGCCAAAGGCTGGATATTTTCAGTCAGTTGCTGATCCCGGCGAAAGTGGAACCCGAAACGGTGCGACAGGTCGAACTGACGGCGGTGATCCTGTTGCTGGTTGCCTCGAACAGGGGGGTGGCGGTCTTGCCGGACTGGGTGGTGCGCGAGGTGCGGTATAATTCGGACTACGTGACCCGGCCGCTGACCAAAACCGGTCTGACGCGGCGGCTGTACGCAGCCACCCGCAGTGACGAGACGGCGCGCCCATACATGGCACATCTTCTCAAACTGGCGCGCAGCGAGCCGGTGAAGCTCCAACGCGCCACCGCCCCCGCCTGACCCCCATTGGCAATTCCGCCCGGCGCGCCTATACGCGCCCCCTGATCCAGGAAACCGGCGGAGCGTCCCATGCAGGGCAGTGCGAACCTCAACATCATGATCAAGGCGGCGCGCCGCGCGGGCCGGTCGCTGTCCAAGGACTTCCGCGAGGTTGAGAACCTTCAGGTCACCGCCAAGGGGGCGGGGGATTTCGTCTCCAAGGCCGACATCGCGGCCGAGGCGATCCTGCGCGAAGACCTGATGGAGGCACGCCCGAATTACGGCTGGATGGCCGAGGAAAGCGAAGCCGAGGACGGCAAGGATCCGACCCGCCGCTGGATCGTTGACCCGCTGGATGGCACCACGAACTTCCTGCATGGATTGCCCCATTGGGCCATCTCTGTCGCGCTGGAATTCAAGGGAGAGATCGTCGCCGGCGTGGTGTTCGACCCGTCCAAGGACGAAATGTTCGTGGCCGAAAAAGGGCAGGGCGCATGGCTGAACGAAAGCCGCCTGCGCGTGTCCGGCCGCACCAAGATGATCGAGTGTATCTTTGCCACCGGCCTGCCATTCGGTGGGCGCGCGGACCTGCCCGACACCTTGCAGGACATGGCGCGCATTCTGCCCGGCTGCGCCGGTGTGCGCCGCTGGGGCGCGGCAGCGCTGGACCTGACCTATGTGGCTGCCGGACGTTATGACGGCTATTGGGAACGCGGGCTGCACGCCTGGGACATCGCCGCCGGACTGCTGATCGTGCGCGAAGCTGGCGGGCTGGTCGAACCGATTGAGCGCAATGGCGACCTGCTGCACGGCGGAGAGATGATCGCCGCCAGCGGCGGCATGTTCGATGCCTTCGCCAAGCTGGTGCGCGGCTAGAAAGAACTGCCGCCCGTCGAAAGTTCGTCGCAAGTCGCCCGTATCCGGCGAGCATGACTACGACACCGGTGTTGCTGCACAACGAAGCGGGCGCCGTTGCTGCGAAGATTGCCGTCATCGGTCAGGCGCGATGGAACCCCTATCCTGTCTGACCTGATCGCAGCCAACGCCGCTTAGATCGAAATCGTCGTATTCGGGGGGCGGCGGAAGACGCAGGAGCGTCAGAGTCCGGAGAGGCTTTGCGCAGTGCAACGCACAAGAATATCGACGACTTGATCTGCATCGATGCCCGGAAACGAACACCAGCGCCTAGCAGGGCGCGCGCCGGACCGGCGGGCTGGCGCTGCAACGGTGGTATGGCATGATTTATGGTGAGGTGTTAGCCGTCAACTATACTGGATGTGCCCACCTTGGACCGACGCCAGACCGGTGGGGCCGGTCCGGCGTGCGCCCTGCGCCTGCGGCGCGCACCGGGCGCAGGTAACTCCCGCAGCGAGTCAGATATTTGGGATGGCGCCTAAAGTGCCCCATGTGCAAACAATCAAGGCGCAGCCGCCTTCCCTCAGTGAGTTTGCAAGTAAACTCACGTGCCAGCCCGTGTCGCACCAAAGGCACGCCAGTTTTTCTTGCTCGGCGCGCTTACTTGCGGCGCACGTGTGGGATGCGCGATTTGTCGAAATCATACTGCGCTTCGGGGTGGTCCGGGTGGCCGTGGGTGCGTTTCCAGAACGCGAACCCGCCCGCGTGCAGCCAGATCGGAATCGTCAGGATGGCCCCGACCACAAACCCACCCGCATGCGCCCAATAGGCAACGCCGCCGCCGGTCAGATCGGTGGTGATGCCATTGAACAATTGCAGCCCGAACCACAGCCCCAGCATGACCCATGCGGGCACCGAGAAGACTTTGAAATACACGATGAGAATCAGCAGGATGTCGACTTTTGCGCGTGGGAACAGCAGCAGGTATCCCCCCATGACAGCGGCGATTGCACCTGACGCGCCGACGATTGGCACGTTTGATCCGACATCGCTTATCACCTGCACCAGGCCCGCGCCGACGCCGCCCAGAAGATAGAACACCAGGAAGCCGACATGCCCCATCTTGTCTTCCATATTGTCGCCAAAGATCCATAAAAACAGCATGTTACCTGCAAGGTGCATGAACCCGGCGTGGATGAATGTTGAAGAGAGGAATGTGATCGGCGAATTCAGCGCCGGGATCAAAGCCCAGTTGAAATAGAATTCGGCCTGCGCACGCGGCTGGTTTTCAAGGGTCCAGGTGAACAGGAACACGATTATGTTCGCCGCCAGAAGGGCATAGGTCACATAGGGCCTACGCTCGGACGGGTTGTGATCGCGGATCGGGAACATCGCGCCACGCTGCCGTGGCCGGGCGGCAGGGTCAAGCTGGATAGGCGGCAGCATCGCCCGGTTTCGGGGGCCCTGTGGCGCGCGGGCCGTCATCCTTGGCGGCGCCTGCCTGCCCGCATTGCGGCGCCTATCAGGATTGCTTAGGTCTGGGCGGGCCTCAATTAGGGATACCCCGATGCCAGACCTTTCCAACCGCCCCCGGTATGCCGCGCGCCTGAACGCATTCAAGATCGGCCTGCCCAAGGGGTCGGGCCTGCCGGGGATGATTGCGCGGGCGGCATCCGTGCCGGGGATGGATGCGGCGGATCTGAACTATCCCGACCATTTCGCGGGCCATTCGCCCGCCGAAATGGCGCAGGTTCTGGCCGGTCACGGCATGGCGCTGAACGGGCTGGCGATGCGTTATTACACCGATCCGGGATTTCGCATTGGCGCCTTCACCAACCCCGATCCAAAGGTGCGACAGGCCGCGATCGACATCACGCGCGCGGGGCTGGATGCGCTGGCCGAGATGGGCGGCACTCAGATGACGCTCTGGATGGGGCAGGACGGGTTCGACTATGCGTTTCAGGGCGATTACGGCGCGATGTGGGACTGGACGGTCGAGGCATTGCAGACGGTTGCCGACCACAACCCGGCGCTGGAAATCGCGATCGAATACAAACCGAATGAGCCGCGGGCCTTCGCCCTGATGCCGGATGTGGCAACCACGCTGCTGGGGGTTAAAGAGGCCGCGCGCGACAACATCGGCGTAACGCTCGACTTCGCGCATGTGCTTTACGCCGACGAGATGCCGGCGCATTCGGCGCATCTGATCGCGCGGCATTCCCGCCTGATGGGCGTGCACCTCAACGACGGCTATGGCAAACGCGATGACGGGCTGATGGTCGGGACGGTGCATCCGATCCAGACGGTTGAGCTGTTTGTTGAGCTCTCGCGCGCAAATTACGACGGTGTCATATATTTTGATACGTTCCCGGATCACGGTGGTCTTGATCCGGTTGCCGAAGCGACGACGAATATCGCCTTGTGTGAGCGCCTGCGCGACGTTGCCGCCGGTCTGGTCGATGACGCCGAGCTTGCAGGCGCGATTTCCAGGCAGGATGCCGCAACCTCGATGCGGATCGTTGGGCGCGCGCTTTATGGGTCCGACTGATGGCGGTTCAGGTCGTCGGTTCGCTGCATCTGGACGTGGTGGTCAACGCCCCGCGCCTGCCGCGCCTTGATGAGACTTTGACAGGCCAGTCGGTGGCCTATGCCTTCGGGGGCAAAGGCGGCAATCAGGCGGTGGCAGCGGCGCGGATGGGCGCGACCGTGGCAATGGCCGGGCGGGTCGGTGCGGATGATTTCGCCGTGCATCTGCTGCGCGAACTGGATGCCGCCGGGGTGGATCACAGCGGTGTTCAGCAGGACGACGGTGCCTCGGGGATGAGCGCTGCAATTGTCGATGCCGCAGGCGATTACGGGGCGGTCATTGTGTCCGCCGCGAACCTGAGGATTGATGCGCAACGGGTTGAGATAAATCAGGAAACGAAAATCCTGTGTCTGCAAAACGAAATCCCTGAACCCGTGAACCTGGCCCTTGCCCGAAAGGCCCGCGTCGCGAATGTTTTGGTCATTCTGAACGCCGCCCCGGCGCGGGACACGCAGGCTGAGTTGCTGGAACTGACCGATATCCTGGTGGTCAACAGGGGCGAGGCCGCAGAACTGGCCAGCGACGCCACGCCGAGCGAACAGGCGCGGATGCTGGCCGCACGCACCGGCGGTTCGGTCGTCGCCACGCTGGGGGCCGAAGGGTTGGTCTGGGCGGAGCCTGACGGGAACGCGCAGGCTTTGGCGGCGCATCCGGTAACGGTGGTGTCGACCCACGGGGCGGGCGACGCCTTTGTCGGAGCATTGGCGGCAGCATTGGATGCAGGCCGCGCATTGGCACAAGCGCTGCGCTTGGCACAGGCGGCCGCCGCGTTACATGTTGCAACGCCGGTTGATCAACGCCGGGCGATCACGCTGGCCGCGGTGGAACAGTTCGCTCAGACCGCTCAGACAGGAAGCCCGTAGAAGCGCACCGCCGTACCGCCAAAAACCTGCGCGCGGTCATCCGCCGACAGTGGCGCGCAAAGCGCCTCGGCCCCGCGTCGCCAGTCGCCATATGGTGCGCGCAACTGGCAGACCGGCCAGTCCGACCCCCACATCACGCGATCCGGACCGAAAGCGTCCAGAACCACGTCGCAGTAGGGGCGCAGGTCGTCGATTGTCCAACCCTCGGCGGCTTCGGTGACCAGACCGCTCAGCTTGCAGCAGGTGCCGGGGCGATCGGCCAACCGGCGCATTCCATCGGCCCATTGGGTGAATGCCGCATCCGAATGACCGGCGATGTCCGGTTTCATGCAATGGTCGATCACAACGTTCAGATCCGGGTGATTCCCCAACAATTCCGCGAAGTTATCCAGATGGCGCGGAAAGCCCAGGGCGTCAAACGTCAACCCCAGATCGCTGAGGGCGCGATAGGCCCACTGCACATCCTCGCGCAGCATCCAATTGTCATCGGCAATGTCCTGTATCATCGGGCGGACACCCAGAAATTTCGGATGTTTGGCCAAGCGGGACAGGGTGGCGGCGTCGTTGGGGTTTTCGAAATCAATCCAGCCGACGACGCCTGCAACATGGTCCGTCGCATCGGCGATGCCCAGCATGTATTCGGTTTCGGCCACGGTTGCGGCGGCCTGCACCAGCACGGTTTTGTTGATCCTGTGGGCTGTCAGATGCTGCGCCAGATCGGCGGGGCGATACTGTCGGTCCAGCACCGGATGGCCTTCGGGCATCCAGTCGTAATCGCCGCGCCGGGGCTGCCAGTAATGCTGATGGGCGTCGATCTGCATCAGGGGGTGCCGATTGGCGCATCAGCATGCATCAGACCGGCCTCTTTCAATGCCACCCACAGCGCGTGGGGGATGGCGCCTGCGCGGGCCACCTTGATGTTCTGCGCCATTTCGCCGGTCGATTGCCCACCCGGAATGACCGACAGGACCGAGGGGTGCAGCAGCGGAAAATGGAACGCCGCCTGAACCAGATCGGTGCCGTGTTCCAGGCACATCGCCTCGATCCGCGTCACTTTGTCGAGGATATCCTGCGGCGCAACCTCATAGTTGTAGAACGCGCCTGGCTTTGGCCCGGTGGCAAGGATGCCCGAGTTGTACGGCCCGCCAATCACGATCCCGATGCCGCGATCCTGGCACAGCGGCAGAAAGCTGTTCAGCGCGTCCTGTTCCAACAAAGTATACCGCCCGGCCAGCAGGAAAATATCGTAATCGCCACGCTCGGCCAGTTGCTGACAAACCTCCCATTCGTTCACGCCCGCACCGAACGCCTTGATCGTGCCGTCCAGCCGCAGCCGTTCCAGCGCGTGGTAGCCACCTGCCATCAGCTGATCGACCTTGGCGTTCACATTTGCCCGGCTCCCCTGATTTGGGACGTCGATGTCATGGGCAAACAGCATGTCGATCCGGTCCACCCCGAGGCGCTCTAGCGAGTGTTCTACAGACCGCATCACCCCGTCATAGGAAAAATCGTAGATCTCGCGCCGGGACGGCACATCGAACCATTTTCCGGCACCATCGGCCTGCTCTGGCGGCACCGCCTTCAGCAACCGCCCGACCTTGGTGGACAAGACATAATCGTCGCGCGGCTTGGTTTTCAGGAACCGGTTCAGGCGCGTTTCGGATTGGCCATAGCCGTAAAGTGGGGCGGTGTCATAATACCGCACACCACCGGCCCAGGCGGCCTCAAGAATCTCATTGGCGTCATCATCGCTGATCGCGCGATAAAGATTGCCAAGCGGGGCCGACCCGAAGCCAAGTTCGGTCAGGGCAACACCGCCGTTGCCGATCCGGTCCCAATGGCGTGCGCTAAGTGTCATGGCATCCTCCGCTGTGTTGTCGCCCATATGATTTGCTTTTGCACTTCAGGGCAAGATCGTTAGGTTGTGCGCGGCAAGGGGGGCAGAGAATGCGACGGTTTTACAATATCTTCGGGGACACCAAGCCGGTGATCGCCATGGTGCATCTGGGGGCGCTGCCGGGCACACCGCTTTATGACGCGGATGCGGGCGTGGCCGGGATACTGGCAGGCGCGCGGGCCGATCTGGTTGCCCTGCAGGCGGCGGGCGTCGATGCGGTGATGTTCGGGAATGAAAATGACCGCCCGTATGAGTTTGACGTGGATCGTGCCTCCCTCGCGACAATGGCCAGCGTTATCGGCCAGTTGCGCAGCGACATTAAAGTTCCGCTTGGTGTTAACGTCCTGTGGGACCCGATGAGCACGGTGGCTTTGGCCGCCGCCACAGGTGCCGATTTCGCGCGCGAGATCTTCACCGGCACCTATGCGTCCGACATGGGTCACTGGGCGCCGGACGCGGGCGAGGCGTTGCGGTATCGCTCACGACTTGCGCGCGAAGATCTAGCGCTTTTGTTCAATGTTTCGGCAGAGTTCGCGCACAGTCTTGATGCAAGACCGCTGGCAGATCGGGCCCGCAGTGCGGTGTTTTCGTCGATCCCCGATGCGGTGCTGGTCAGCGGGCAAATCACCGGAGAAGCGGCGGAGATGAGCGCGCTTGAGGCCGTGAAATCCGCCGTCGATGTGCCGGTGCTGGCCAACACAGGCGTCAAGCATGACACGGTGGCGGATGTTCTGGCCGTTGCGGATGGCTGCATTGTCGGATCATCGCTGAAGGTGGACGGCGACACTTGGAACGCCGTCGATCCAGACCGTGCCGCCGATTTCATGGCACGGGCGCGGAAGGCGCGCGGGGAATGAGCATCCGCGACGATCTGCACGCCCTGATGGCCGTGCCGGGCCTGTCGGGGCATGAGGACCGCGTGCGCGCCGCGATTGCTGCACGGCTGGATGACATAGGGCTGACGCATCGGACAGATCGCCTGGGCAATCTGATTGCCACGGTCGCAGGAGAAGGCCCCGCGGTCATGCTGTTCACCCACATGGATCAGCTTGGGTTCGTGGTGCGAAAGATCGAAGATGACGGCTTCATCCGGCTGGAACGCCTCGGCGGGGTGCCCGAGCGGGCATTGGCCAGCCAAGAAGTGATGTTATGCATCGGCGAAGGTCGCGATCAATATGGAATTATTGCAAATAAAAGCCACCACGCCACATCCCCGGATGAGAAATATCAGGTCGTGCGCTATCCCGATATTTACGTCGATGCCGGCTATGCCACCAAAGCCGTTGCCGTCGCCGCCGGGGTTCAGATCGGAACGCCGGTCGTCTATGCGCCCGGGTCGTTCGAAATGGGCGCGCACCGCATCGTTGGGCCTGCGGTCGACGATCGCGCAGGCTGCGCAGTGCAACTGGCAGTAGCAGAAGCGCTGGCCAAGCGAAGCGGCGGGCCAACGGTGCATCTGGTCTGGTCGGTGCAGGAAGAATTCAACCTGCGCGGTGCGCAGGTCGCGGCACAGGCGCTGCTGCCGGATATGGCGATCCAGATCGACCTGATGCTGGCCACCGACACGCCCGACATGGCGGATCGCGGTGACATGGTGCTGGGCGGCGGGCCGGGGATCAGCCTCTATTCGTTCCACGGGCGCGGAACGCTGAACGGCGTGATCCCGCATCCCGCCATGGTGCAACTGATGGAGGACGCAGCGCAGACCGAGGGGCTGCCTTTGCAACGTTCAGCCCAGACCGGGGTGCTGACCGACCTCAGCTATGTGCAATTGGTTGGCGAAGGGGTTGCCGCGATAGATATCGGGTTCCCCATGCGCTATTCCCATTCCAGTCGTGAGGTTTGCGATATCCGCGATCTAGAGGCGCTGGCCAAGCTGCTGATTTCTGCTCTGGCCCGCGTTGACCCCGAATTCTCGCTGGAACGTCCATGACTTACACATTGGGAATCGATATCGGCACCTATCAGACCAAGGGTGTTCTGGTCGACGGTAACGGCGCTGTCCTGGCCGAGGCGCGCGCAGATCACAAGATGCTGGTGCCGCAGCCCGGCTGGGCCGAACACCGCCCCGAGCAGGACTGGTGGGGCGATCTGGTCACGATTTCCAAGGCGGTTCTGGCGCAATCCGGGGTCGATCCGGCGCAAATTTCGGGGCTGGCGGTCAGCGCGATTGGTCCCTGCATGGTGCCGGTGGATGCGGACGGCAATGCGTTGATGAACGGCGTCCTTTACGGCGTCGATACGCGCGCGGGGGACGAGATTGACGAATTGACCGACCGGATCGGCGCCGAGGTCATCTTGCAGCGCTGCGGCAACGCGCTGACCAGTCAATCGGTGGGGCCGAAGATTCTGTGGCTCAAGAAAAACCGGCCAGAGATCTATGAAAATGCTGCAAAAATAGTCAGTTCCACGACATACCTTGTGCAACGCTTGACGGGCGAGTGTGTGATTGATCACTACACAGCGGCCAATTTCAGCCCGCTCTATGATGTGGACGCGCTGGATTGGACCGACGCGCTGGCGGGCGACATTCTGCCGTTGGATCGCCTGCCGCGCCTGATGTGGTCGACCGAGATTGCCGGGCAGATCACGGCGAAAGCAGCCGCCGCAACGGGCCTGGCCGAGGGGACACCCGTCACCTGCGGAACGATTGATGCGGCGGCGGAAGCGGTCAGCGTGGGGGTGCAGAACACCGGCGATGTGATGATGATGTATGGATCGACGATCTTCATCATCGCACTGTCCAAGGCGCGGATTCGCGATCCGCGTCTGTGGTATGCGCCCTGGCTGTTTCCGGGTCAGCATGCCTCGATGGCGGGGCTGGCGACGTCGGGGACGCTGACGCATTGGTTTCGTGATCAATTCGCACGGGATCTGCCGCAGGCCGAGGCGTTTGGATTGCTCGCAAGTGAAGCTGATGCATCCGCTCCGGGTGCAAATGGCCTGATATTCCTGCCTTATTTCTCGGGGGAACGTACCCCGATTCACGACGTTAACGCCAAGGGCGCATTTTTCGGGCTGAACCTGACGCATACGCGCGGCGACATGTACCGCGCCGTGATCGAGGGGATCGCCAATGGCACCAACCACGTTATGCAGACATTTGCCGAGGTCGGCGCGCCGCCGTCCCGGCTGCTGGCTGTTGGCGGCGGTGTTCAAAATGCCCTCTGGCTGCAAGCGACCAGTGATATCAGTGGGATAGATCAGGTTATCAGTGAAAGATCGACGGGGGCGAGTTACGGGAACGCCTTCCTGGCAGCACTTGCGCTTGGGCGGGTGGACCCGGGCGACATGGCGCGCTGGAATCCGGTGGCGCGGCAGGTCACGGCGCGCCCCCAGCCTGCATATCAGACGGGTTATGCGCTGTTCAGGCGGCTTTATGAACAGACCAAGGATATCGCAGCGGATTTGGGGTAAGGCCCCGGAATACCTATATATACAGGGATGCGACCCGATCCGGGATCGCGGGTCGGCGTGGTGGCGGATGCCAGGTTCGCCAGTTACGCGGCCTCATCGCTTGACGCGGGGCGTGCCTTGGGGTCCGCTGGCGTCAGGCCCGTGCCTGAGGAGAAGCTGTTGAGCGCTGAGAAAAAGCCTGAAAACACCCTGATCGAAACGCCGTACCTGTCCGTCGTTCTTGAGGAACAGGATGCCTATCGCGCGGCCCCGGTTGCGATGTTGCCGCGCCTGACCCGTGCGCTGTCTGCGCCGATGGGGTTCATCACGCAGCGGATCATCCCCGCAGAAGCGATCGAGGCGGCGTTGCGCGGCGCGGATTGGGCGGCATCGGCGTCGATCAGAACGGCGGCAATCAGCCATGATTTCAGCGATCTGGAGGCCTGTGACGAAGCCGTGGCCGAAGTGCGCCGCTGGGCGCTTGGCTATGCGGTCACCGGCGGCGGTGCGGCGGGGGCTTTCGGTGCGCTGGGGCTTGCCATTGATGTGCCCGCGACGATCACGCTGGCGCTGCGCACCGCGCGCCTGACGGGCCTGTGCTATGGCTTCGGTGCGGATACCCCGGCCGAGCGGATCCATATCCTCGACATTCTGCAACTGGCCGGCGCGAATTCCGAAGCTGAGAAGATTGCCGCGATCGAGCGGCTGGCGACCGAACGGCGCGAGATTCCGCGCGAGGATTGGAAGAACATCGTACAACTCAGCGGGCAGGCCTCGGGCACTTTCGCGGCGACGCAGAAGGCCGCGCATGTGCTGGGTGTGAACCTGTCGACACGCAAGCTGGGGCAGTTGGCGCCGGTGGTCGGGGCGGCAGTTGGCGCGTCGGTCAATGCGGCGTTCCAGAACGATATCACGCGGGCGGCGCGTTTTGCCTATCGCGCGCGCTGGCTGGAACTGAACGAGGGGCTGATTGACGGAACGCATCAGGATGCAGTCGGATGATAGGACCGGGAATGCGTAATCCGGTCGCATTTTTCCGGGGCGCTGCGTGACTGTCCTTACCTCGCAGGCGCGTCCGGGTTCCGACGAATTCAAGGCCAATCAGGCCGCCCATGCAGCGTTGTTGGCCGAGGTGTCACAGGCTGCCGCGCGCGCCGCAGCAGGGGGCGGGCCGGGCCCGCAGGAACGCCATGCGGCGCGCGGCAAGATGCTGCCGCGCGATCGGGTTTCGGGTTTGCTGGACGCGGGCTCTCCGTTTTTGGAGCTTGGCGCGACGGCTGCGCACGGGATGTATGACGGGGCTGCGCCGGGCGCCGGGCTGATCACCGGGGTTGGCCGTGTGCATGGTCGCTGGGTGATGGTGGTGTGCAATGATGCGACCGTCAAAGGCGGCACCTATTTCCCGATGACGGTCAAGAAACATCTGCGTGCGCAAGAGGTTGCGCAGGAAAACCGGTTGCCCTGCATCTATCTGGTGGATTCGGGCGGGGCCAACCTGCCGCAGCAGGATCAGGTTTTCCCGGATCGGGATCACTTCGGGCGCATCTTCTACAATCAGGCGCAGATGTCTGCGCAGGGCATCGCGCAAATCGCCGTGGTCATGGGCTCATGCACAGCCGGGGGCGCCTATGTGCCTGCGATGTCGGACGTGTCGATCATCGTCAAGGATCAGGGCACGATCTTCCTGGCCGGTCCGCCGCTGGTGAAGGCCGCGACGGGCGAGGTGGTTAGCGCCGAAGACCTTGGCGGCGGAGATGTTCACACGCGCCTGTCGGGCGTCGCGGATTACCTGGCCCAAGATGACGCCCACGCGCTGGCGCTGGCACGGCAGGCGGTCGGCTCGTTAAATGCCGCGCCGCGTGTTGGCCCGCCGGAAGCGTCTGAGGAGCCAGCGTTCGACCCGTCCGAGATCACCGGCATTGTCCCCGCCGACCTGCGCACGCCCTATGACGCGCGCGAGGTGATTGCGCGGATCGTGGATGGCAGCGGTTTCGACGAATTCAAGGCGCGGTTCGGGGACACTTTGGTGACCGGGTTTGCCCATATCATGGGCTGGCCCTGCGGGATTATCGCCAACAACGGCGTGCTGTTTTCCAAGGCCGCGCAAAAGGGCGCGCATTTCGTTGAGCTGTGCAGCCAGCGGCGTATCCCTCTGGTATTTATGCAAAATATCACCGGGTTCATGGTCGGGCGTCGTTACGAAAACGAAGGCATCGCGCGCCACGGGGCCAAGATGGTGACGGCGGTGGCGACAACTTCGGTCCCCAAGATCACGATGATTATCGGCGGCAGTTTCGGGGCCGGAAACTATGGCATGGCGGGGCGGGCGTATTCTCCGCGGTTTTTGTGGAGCTGGCCGAATTCCCGGATTTCCGTGATGGGCGGAGAACAGGCCGCCGGGGTGCTGGCCACGGTGAAACGCGACGGGATCGAACGCAAGGGCGGCGCGTGGTCGGCTGAGGAGGAGGCCGCGTACAAGCAACCCACCATCGACCAGTTCGCGGAACAGTCGCACCCGCTTTTTGCCAGTGCCCGCCTATGGGATGACGGCATCGTGGACCCGGCGATGTCGCGGGCAGTGTTAGGCATGTCGCTGGCCGTGGCGGCAAATACGCCGGTGGAGGACACGCGCTTTGGCGTGTTTCGGATGTGAGGGTGGCGCTGCGCCAATTGCATGACAGAGGGTCGCCCACGGCCAGAGGGTGGGGGCGATTTCGCCCCCGCCCAGTGGGGCGGGTCGGGGGCGAACCGGCCCGCAGGCTGCCCGGAAGAGCATTGCGGAATTGCGCGCGATGACATTGGACGATGCACACACCAAGTACCCTAACGCAGCGACCTTCCGGTTCGGCGACCAGCGGGAACTGATGGCCGAAATCCTCACTCTTGTTCGGTCAGGCCGCAAAACCGTGACCTGTGACGCGCTGGCGGCGTTCGAGGCACGCGGCGATGCCCTGCCACAGGTGGGCCGCATTGACATCGCACTCGATTGGGACGGTCAACCGACTGTCGCCATTCGCACGGTCGAGGTGCTGCACATTCCGTTTGATGAGATGTCTGAAGACCTGGTCCGCGACCACGCAGAATTTGGTAATGTGGCGGACTGGCGGGCCGGATATCGGGAAGAACTCACGCGCTCGGGGCACTATCATCCGCAGGTGATGATGTTGGTGGAGCGCTTCGAACTTGTGGAAGATTTCGCGAGGGCGTCGGATGTTTGACCGCATCCTGATCGCCAACCGGGGCGAGATTGCCTGTCGGATCATCGACACAGCTCGCCGGATGGGCGTCGAAACGGTGGCGGTTTACTCGGATGCCGACGCAGGCGCGCGGCATGTGCGGATGGCGGATCACGCGGTGCATATCGGGCCAGCGGCGGCGACGGATTCCTATTTGCGCGGTGACAAGATCATCGCGGCGGCGTTGGACACCGGGGCGACGGCGATCCATCCGGGCTATGGCTTTCTGTCAGAGAATCCTGACTTCGTGGACGCCGTGGAAAAGGCCGGCCTGACGTTCATCGGCCCCTCGGCCAAGGCGATCCGGGCGATGGGTCTGAAGGACGCCGCCAAGGCGCTGATGCAGGGTGCGGGCGTGCCGGTTGTGCCGGGGTATCACGGGGCCGGGCAGGGCGATGACCTGCTTGCGGGCGAGGCTGCGAAGATCGGCTATCCGGTGCTGATCAAGGCTGTCGCGGGGGGCGGCGGCAAGGGGATGCGGCGGGTGGATGCGCCTGGCGAGTTTGCCGAGGCGCTGACCTCGGCCCGCGCCGAAGCCGCGCGCGCCTTTGGCAATGACGCCGTGCTGATCGAGAAATTCATCGACAAACCCCGCCATATTGAGGTTCAGGTGTTCGGCGACGGCACCCGCGCGATCCATCTGTTTGAACGCGATTGCTCGCTTCAACGTCGCCACCAGAAGGTCATCGAGGAAGCGCCTGCCCCCGGCATGACGCCCGAGGTTCGTGCGGCGATGGGTGCGGCGGCGGTGCGCGCGGCAGAGGCGATTGGATACGCGGGCGCGGGCACGGTGGAGTTCATCGTCGACGGTTCCGGCCCGCTCAGCCCCGACGGATTCTGGTTCATGGAAATGAACACCCGCCTGCAGGTCGAACACCCGGTGACCGAGGCGATCACCGGTGAGGACCTCGTCGAATGGCAGCTGCGTGTGGCGGCGGGTGAACCGCTGCCCGCCACTCAAGGTGACCTGACCATCACCGGCCACGCGTTCGAGGCGCGGCTTTACGCCGAAGACGTGCCCGCCGGGTTCCTGCCCGCGACAGGGCGGCTGGACCATCTGAGCTTTCCACCCGGCGCGCGCATCGACACGGGCGTCGAGGCGGGCGACACGATCACCCCGCATTACGATCCGATGATTGCCAAGATCACCACGCATGGGGCCGATCGGGCGACCGCGCTTGACACACTAGCCGACGCGCTGGCCGCGACCGAGGTGGCGGGGCTGACAACCAACCTCGGGTTTCTGGAACGGCTTGCGCGGCACCCGCGTTTTGCGGCTGGCGACGTGGATACCGGGCTGATTGCCGATGATCTGGATGCGCTGTCCGAACCGCCGGTGCCGCCCTGCGAAGCGCTGGCGCTGGCGGCGCTGACACTGACGGGGGCGGGGGTGGACGATCTGCGCGGGTTTACCCTTTGGGCCGCGCCCGATGCACGGGTCGGGGTCGCATGCGGGAACTTATCAATCACCGTCCACCTGTCGTTCCCGACGCCGGACACGGCACTGGCCGAGGTTGGCGGGCAGCGGTTTGAAGCGATTTTGGGCGATGGGGTCTGGCACATTGGCAATGCCCGCGCTGAAAACCTGTCGCGTTACGCCGTGCGGATCACGGGGATGGGCTGCTGGGACGTGATTCTCAGCGACCCGCTGGCGGTCGGGGCCGCAGTAGCGGGTTCGGGCGACGCGATTCTGGCCCCGATGCCGGGGCAGGTACGCTCGGTCCTGGCGTCGGCTGGCGATACCGTTGTGGCGGGCGACCGGCTGGTCGTGCTGGAAGCGATGAAGATGGATCACGCCCTGCGCGCCCCGCGTGACGGTGTACTGGCCGAGGTCACCTGCAACGAGGGCGATCAGGTCGAGGCTGGGGCGGTTCTGGCCCGGCTGGAGGAGCTATGATCACCCTGTTCCACAGCCACCAGACCCGCTCGATGCGCGTGCTGTGGCTGCTGCATGAATTGAAGTGTAACTTCAAAGTTGTCGTTCAACCCTTTGACAAGACGATGCGTGGCGAAGAATTCCTGTCACGCAATCCCGCCGGGCGCGTTCCCGCGCTGGACCTGGACGGTCAGCGCATCTGGGAATCCGGCGCAATGATCGAGCTGTTGTGCGAACGGTTCCCTGCGGCGGGTCTTGGGCGGGCGCCGGGCGATAAGGGGCGCGCCGATTGGCTGATTTGGCTGCATTTTGCCGAAACGATCAGCCAGCACAGTGCCGCGCTGACCCAACAGCACATCGCGCTGCGCGATGATCACATGCGATCCCCCTTCGTCATGAAGCTGGAGGCCGCGCGAATTGGCAAATGCTATGCTGCGCTGGAGGGGCAACTGGCGGACAGCGGTTATCTGGCCGGTGGGTTCTCCGCCGCCGATATCGCTGTAGGGCAAGCGGTCTATATGGCGCGCCATTTTGCAAGGCTTGACGATTTCGCCTGCGTCACACATTGGTATGAAAGGTTAACGGCGCGGCCCGCCTTTCAGAAGTCACTGCCGCCAGAGGGGGCCAAGCGGTTGTACACCAAGGATTTTTATCCCGCGTGGGATGTGCCGGAACATGGCTGAACTGGTCGAGATTTTTGAGGTCGGCCCCCGTGACGGTCTGCAAAACGAACCGCGCGCCATCCCCTATACCGACAAGATCGCGCTGATCGACATCCTATCGCGCGCCGGTTTCCAGCGGATCGAGGCGGCCAGTTTCGTGTCCCCCAAACGGGTTCCCCAGATGGCCGATGGGGAAGAGGTGTTGCTGGGCATCGAACGCTACCCGCAGGTGTCTTATGCCGCGCTGGTGCCGAACCTGACCGGACTGGACCGGGCGCGCACCGCCAAAGCGGATGAGGTTGCCGTCTTTGCCAGCGCCAGTGACGGGTTCAGCCGCGCAAATCTGGGATGTTCGATTTGGGAAAGTCTTGAGCGGTATAAGTCGGTCATCGACATGGCGAAGGTCGATAATATCCCGGTGCGGGGATATGTCTCCTGCGTCACGGATTGTCCGTATGACGGCCCGACGCCGCCGGATATGGTGGCGCTGGTGGCAAAATCGCTGGCCGATATGGGCTGTTATGAGGTGTCGCTGGGCGACACGATTGGCAAAGGGCGGCCCGAAACCGTCAGCGCGATGCTGGTCGAGGTGCTGCGCGATGTGCCTGCCGAAAAACTCGCCGGGCACTTCCACGATACCAATGGGCGGGCGCTGGAAAATGTCCAGATCGCCCTGGCGCATGGCCTGCGGGTTTTTGATGCCGCGATCGGCGGGCTGGGCGGGTGCCCGTTCGCGCCGGGTGCGTCGGGAAATGTGGCGACAGGTGCGTTGAATGCGCAGCTGACCGGGATGGGTTTTGAAACACGCCTACGGCCGGATGTGCTGGAAGAGGCTGCGGAATTTGCACTGGGTTTGCGAAATGGCTGAAACGATCCGAATAGAGGCGGACGATCGGGGCATCGCCACGCTCAGCCTGGCGCGCCCACAAAAACACAACGCCATGTCGGCACAGATGATCGGCGAATTGGCCGAGGCTGCAAAGGCGCTTGCCGGGGATGCCTCGGTCCGGGTGATCGTGCTGACCGGCGACGGGCCGACATTCTGTGCAGGTGGCGATCTGGGATGGATGAAAGACCAGATGGCGGCAGATGCGCAAACCCGACGTGATGGGGCAACGACGCTCGCCAATATGTTGAGATCGTGGAATGAAATGCCCAAGCCGGTTATTGCAAGGCTGCAGGGCAATGCGTTTGGCGGCGGGCTAGGGCTTGCCTCGGTCGCGGATGTGGCGATTGCGGTGGACTCGGCGCAGTTTGGCCTGACGGAAACGCGGCTGGGCCTGATCCCGGCCACTATCGGCCCCTATGTTGTGGCGCGAATGGGTGAAGCGCGGGCGCGCCGCGTGTTCTTTTCGTCACGCCGGTTTGACGCGGTTGAGGCGACAGCCCTGGGCTTGATCGCCCGCGCGGTGCCTGCCGCCGATCTGGACGGCGCGGTCGAGGCTGAGGTTGCGCCCTATCAGGCCTGCGCGCCCGGGGCCATCGCCGCCGCCAAGGCGCTGACCCGGCGTTTGGGTCCGCGCATTGACGACGCGGTGATCGCCGACAGCATCGACGCCCTGATCGCCCAGTGGGAGGGGGACGAGGCGGCCGAGGGGATTGTCGCCTTCTATGAAAAACGCCCGCCAACCTGGGCCAACTGATGCCGCCGGGCGATGCCCGACGGTACGATCAGCTTTCTTCGGCTTCGAACGTCAGCGCGACTCCGTTGATGCAATAACGCTGCCCGGTCGGTTGCGGACCATCGGGAAACACGTGGCCCAGATGGGCCGCACATTGATTGCAATGCACCTCGGTCCGTTTCATCAGCCAGCTGTTGTCCTGGGATTCGCCCACCATTTCGGCGTCTTTGGGCGCCCAGAATGACGGCCAGCCGGTGCCGCTGTCGAATTTCTGCGCGGCATCGAACAGTTCGGCGTCGCAGCAGACACAGCGAAAGACGCCGGCCGATTTCGGAAAATCATCGTGGGTGAACGCCCGTTCCGTTCCGTGTTTGCGGGTCACCTTGAAGGCGAGATCGGACAGTTTCTCACGCCATTCGGCGTCGGTTTTTTCGATTTTCTCCACGAGCGGGCCTTTCGATTTTCTTCGATCTGACGGGAAGGCCGTGCTATGCCTGCCCTGAGTTTCGTTCTGGTATATATGGTGTGCGGCTTGGGTTCCAATACACAGACATCCCCACGATTGCGTGTCGAGGTTCGCGAAGATGTGACGGCCCTGGCTGAGGTCTGGCAGCTCCGCTCGGCCCAGTTTCGCGCCGGGCGCGGGCAGGACATGGATGATTGGGACGCGCGGTGCCGGCATGTGTTGATCCGCGACCGGATGACCGGCGCTTTGGCGGCCTGCTTTCGGACGATGGTGATCGACGGCCCCGAGGGGGTGACCACCAGTTACACCGGACAACGCTATGATCTGCGCGAACTGGCGGTGCGCCGAGCCCCGATGGTTGAGGTTGGGCGCTTCTGCATTGCCAAAGATCACGCGACGGACCCGGATATTCTGCGCCTGGCCTGGGCCGAGGTCACGCGCCAGGTGGATGCGCATGGCGCTGGGTTTCTGTTTGGATGTGCGTCCTTTCCCGGCACCGACCCGGCGCGCCATGCGGCGGCGTTTGCGCAACTGCGTTCCCATGTCGCCCACAGGCGCTGGAAGGTCAGGCGGCAATGCGGCACTACGATTTCGCTGGATGAGGCTGCGGGCGATGCCTGCCCGTCGCCCCTGGCCATCCCGCCTTTGTTGCGCAGCTATCTGGCGATGAGCGGGTTCGTGTCGGATCATCTGGTGGTGGACCACGACCTTGGCACGCTGCATGTCTTTGCAGGGCTGGAGGTACGCGCCGTGCCTGCCGCCCGCGCGCGGTCCCTGCGCCGTTTGGTGGGGTGATAATTTTTCTGCGAAAAATCATGCCTCCGGCGGGAGTATTTGGGGCGAAAAGACAGGCTGATTGACGATCCCGGCGGCGCGCTGTAGCCGGGCGGGCATGGCGCGCGCTCCGTTACTGCAATTGTCCGACATTGGCCTTGGGTTTGGCGGTGATCCGCTGTTTGCGGACCTTGATCTGGTGGTGCAACCGGGGGATCGGCTGGCGCTGGTGGGGCGCAATGGGTCCGGCAAATCGACACTGATGAAGGTGATGGCCGGGCTGATTGCGCCCGACGAAGGGTCGCGCGTGGCGACGCCTGGCACCCACATCGGGTATATGGATCAGCACCCTGATATGGCCGGGTTTGAAACGCTGGGCGATTTTGCGTTAAGCGCGCTGGAACCGTCTGACGGCTACCGGGTCGAAATGGCCGCCGAGGGGTTGGATTTTGACCCGGCCACGCCGGTGGCCACAGCCTCGGGCGGCGAACGTCGCCGCGCAGCGCTGGCGAAACTGCTGGCTGAAGCGCCCGAGTTGATGTTGCTGGATGAGCCGACGAACCATCTGGATATCCGCGCCATTGGCTGGCTGGAAGAACAGCTGGCCGCGACCAGTTCCGCCTTTGTCATCATCAGCCACGACCGGGCCGTATTGCGCAATGTGGCGCGGGCGACGCTGTGGGTCGATCGTGGTCAGGTACGGCGTCAGGAAAAGGGGTTTGATGCGTTTGAAAGCTGGCGCGACAAGACCTGGGAAGAAGAGGATCTGGCCCGCCACAAGCTGAAACGTCTGATCAAGGCCGAGGCGCGTTGGGCGGTCGAGGGGATCTCGGCACGGCGCAAGCGCAATCAGGGCCGGGTGCGCGCGCTTCAGGGGTTGCGGGCCGAACAGGCGGCGCAGATCAACCGGCAGGGCGCGGCGGCGATGGACCTGAGCGTCGGCAAGAAATCCGGCAAGAAGGTGATCGAGGCGGTCGATATCTCCAAGAGCTTTGGCGATCAGGAGATTGTCCGCGACTTCTCGATCAAGATCGCGCGCGGTGACCGGATCGCCTTTGTCGGGCCGAACGGGGTTGGCAAGACAACGCTGCTGAAGATGCTGACCGGAGAGGTTGCGCCAGATGCCGGGACGGTGACGCAGGGCGCGAATATCCAGATGGCGGTTTTTGATCAGAACCGCAGCGCTCTGGACCCGGAAATGACGCTTTGGGACAGTCTGACGGGCGACCCCGACATGCGGGTCTCAGGGCGGTCCGATCAGGTGATGGTGCGCGGGGCGCCGCGCCATGTAGTCGGCTATCTCAAGGATTTTCTGTTTGATGAAAGCCGGGCGCGGGCCAAGGTGCGTTCCCTGTCGGGTGGGGAACGCGCGCGCCTGTTGCTGGCGCGGATCATGGCGCGCGAGTCGAACCTGCTGGTTCTGGACGAACCGACCAACGATCTGGACATTGAAACCCTGGACCTGTTGCAGGAGCTGATCGGCGATTTCCCCGGCACCGTTCTGCTGGTCAGTCACGACCGGGATTTTCTGGATCGCGTCGCCACCCTGACCGTGGCGATGGAGGGCGACGGGCGCGCGACGATCTATGCCGGCGGGTGGAGCGATTATCACGCGCAGCGGGGGGCGGCGGACACAGAAAAACCTGTGAAATCAGAAGCTAAAGCGGCCAAGCAAATGCAGGGCGCGAAAACACCTCGGCAACCTGCCGAAAAGCTGAGCTTTACCGAAAAGCACCGCCTGGAAGCGCTGCCTGCCGAAATGGATCGGCTGAGTGGCGAGATCGAGAAGCTGACCGTGCTGCTGTCGGACCCCGATCTGTTCACCCGAGAGCCTGCAAAATTCGAAAAGGCCAGCGCGGCGCTGGTGGCGCGGCAGGCGGCGCTGGCGCAGGCGGAAGATGACTGGCTGAGGCTAGAAGAAAAAGCGGGCACCCCCTGACCGGAGGTGCCCGTTTTTGTTTCAACCGCAATGGTTTGGCGTCAGAACTGGAATGAAACCCGCGCCTGAACGGCGTCGACATCCACGTTCATGCCCGGATCAATCACGTCGCCGTCGAATTCATGGTGCAGCAACTCGACCCCAAACGTTGTGTTCATCGAGTGCCGATACGCCCAGCCGAGTGCGATGACCTCACCATCCAGATCATAGCCGGTTCCGGCCTGCGTCAGGTCTGCTTCCGCGATACCCAGCCCGAGGTAGAATAGCGACTTGCCGCCGTTGTCGAAGCCGCCGGTCACCATGAGGCGCTGGACGGCATTCAGACTTGCCGGGCTGTCAAATACCGTGGCGTCAATGTCGGCCCAGTCGTGGGCGTATTCAAGGCCCAGCACGAAGCTTCCGAAATCGTAGCGCCCGCCGACATGCAAGCCGCCAATCGCGCCATCGCCGGAAACGTCCACATCCGAGCTGTCGCTTCTAAGTCGTCCCCAGCCCAGTTGTGCGCCGGCATAGAACCCAGTCCAGTCATAGGCCGGTGCGATGATGGGTGCGGGCGCGATTATCTCGACCACCGGGTCAGGCGGCGGCGGTGCCGGGTTGCCCGCGACAACCGGCGAGGCCATCAGGCACGTCACGGCGGCAAGATGGAGGCATTTCATTGGTAGTCCCCTCGTCAAAAGTGCAGATATGCAAATGCGCGCGGCCTTTACTGCGCGATCAGTAATGCAATCCTAGGTTGAATTTCCTCGACCCGCAGGCGTGCAGTGTCGGCAGGGGGAATTGGGCCAGTTTTGGCCCAGCACTAACCAATTCCCGGCGGGAATTTGCTTGTTAACGAATTCGGGCGACCCCGATAAGGGCCGCCCGTATGTCTTAGACTTGTGCGCGTATCCGCGCCAACCTTCAGAACTTAAATGCAACTTTTGCCTGAATCGTCGTCGCCTCGGCATCGGTTCCGGCGTTCAGGTCGTCAGCGTCGAATTCATGGCTGAGGATCTCGACACCCAGTGTCGTGTTCGGGTTCAGCAAATGCGCCACCCCGACGCCGATTACGGTGCCATCCAGCGTTTCACCTCCGGTACCCGCATCCGCATCGGCGCGGGCCACGCCAAGCGCGCCATAGAACAGATTTGCTCCGCTTGCGTAACCGACGGTGCCCATCAGACGGGTCACAGAATCGACGTCAATATCGGTCGTGCCCGCAAGCGAAATATCGGTCCAGTCATGCGACAGTTCGACACCCGCGACGATCCCGCCGAAGTCATAGCGATAGCCTGCGTGAAGACCGCCAAGCGCGCCGTCGCCGCTGCTGTTGACGCCGCCGCCGGATGCGTCCGCGTCGCCCCAGCCAAGCTGAGCACCGACATAGCCGCCGGTCCAGTCGCTGTAGGACTGCGCAACCGGGGCCACCGCGATGGGGGCTTCGACCATCGGTTCGGGGGTCGGCGGAAGTGGGTTGCCTGCGAATGCCGGGGCCCCGATCAGGGCTGCGGCGGCTACTAGTGAAAATCGTACCATTGTCTTACCTCGTTGTTTCGGGGCTTCTGGTCCCCATTCTTTGATCGCCGCTGACCACCGGGGCAAAACGCACCCCATGCCGACGCCGTAGCCGATATCTAGGGTGTCCTGGGCGCGGGCGCAGGGGGGTGCGGGGTCACGAGGGTGTTAACAGGCTGAAACCGGCCATATGCCCGCAACCATGCGCTAAAACGCGCCTATGACGCTGGGGAAGTTGCATATTTTGCGGGTTGGGGCGGCGCGGTCTTGCCGGGCTTTACGCGGCCTCGTTGCGCGCCTCGGATACGCGCCGCGCGATCTGGCCCAGGTGGCGCGCATCTGTGCCGCAACACCCGCCCCAGACCCGCGCGTGGGGGAACCGGCGGGCGATATCGGCGATCTGATGGCCCAGTTCTTCAGGATCGCCATCCTCCAGATGCCCAAGCTGGCACAGCGAGATTTTGTCTTTGGCCGAGGCATTGGGCATGACGCCGCCCAGACGGTTCGTCCAGCCCGGTTCGTCCAGCGCCGGAGCGAATTCCAGCGGATGAGCGCAGTTTATGAGGTAATACGCCGGGCCGGACTCGGTCGCGGCGTCAACTTCCGCAACCCCTTGCGCGAAACTCTGCCCGGTCGACAGCCTGCCCTGGCCATCGGTGAAGAACGACACCGCCACCGGCATGCCGTGGGCGCGGGCCGCGCGGGTCAGGCCGATCGCCTCTTGCGGCTGGCTGAATGTGACGGCGGTTATCATGTCGGCCCCAGCCTCTTTCAGCCAGCCGATCTGTTCCGAGTGATACTCCTCAGCCTCTTCTGCGGTCATCTTGCGGCCTTGTTTATAGGCATCACCGCGCGGTCCGATATCGCCGCCCACAACCATCGGCGTGTCTGGCGAGTCATACTGATCGGCAAGCGCCCGATACAGCGCGATGCCTTCTTCGTTGATGCGCCGCAGGTCGTCGCGGGAATAGCCGCACAGATCGCCCCAATCCCGGCTGGCGCGATAGTGGATGCCTTCGACAATCATGCCCAGACCATGGGGGGTTACGGCCTCGATCTCGCGACGGTGGAATTCTTCCAGTTTCTGCTTGGCGGTCGCCTCGCGCAGCCATTCAAAGGCACAGAAATGGCGCAGGGGCAGGCCGTCTGCATATTCCAGCCAGGTTTCCACACCGCCCATGGCGCTGACGTCCTTGCCGTTGAGCTGCGGAAGGTTGTCACGATATTTCATATGGTTACCCGATCAGATGGCGGTTGAACCCTGCCAAATTACCCCTGCGGCAGGTGAATTGCAAAGCGCGCGCGAATGGCCTGATCGGTGGCCGGATCGAACCGCGCCGCCGAGGGGGTCGCCAATATCGCCTGTTTCTTCGCTGTGGCGGCTTTGATCAGATCGGGCTTTTCCACTTCGACCCATTCCTTGGGGCTGATCCGGCAGCCAAGGCTGGGATAGACGTAATCCGACTGCATCCGCGCCAGTGTCTGATCCATACCAAGATAGTGACCCGGTCCGCCAAGGCAAACCTGGCGGATTTGATCGACGGCCAGCGTCACCTCGTCAACTTCGATCCCGCGCACCACGCGCAGCGCCTGGCCGATGATGTCGTCGCCCAGAATCAGCGACTCGTGGCAGAACCCCAGCAGGGACGCATGCATCCCTGCCGCCTCATAGATCATGTTCACACCCGACAGCCCGGCGGCGAGGTTCGAGCACATCTGCTCCCACCCGGCTTGCATGTCGGGCAGTTTGGAATCGGCGATGCCGCCTGCCGCCCCGCCGGGCAACCCATAGAACTGGTGCATCTGGGCGCAGCCCGCGCTGAGCAGTGCCTGTTCGCCCGATCCGCCCGACATCGCGCCGCTGCGCAGGTCCAGCGCGAAGGGCCAGGTGCCGAAGATTGCCGGGTGGCCGGGCTTGATGGCGTTGACATAGACGACCCCGGCGAGGACCTCGGCCACCTCCTGAACGATGGTGCCCGCGATGGTCGACGGCGCGGTGGCCCCGGCCATGCCCGCGCTAAGCAGCAGGACGGGCATGCCGGCGGCGATGCAATGTTCCATGACCTGACATGCTTCGGTTGCGAATTTCATCGGAGGGACGACGAAGCAGTTGGAATTGCTCATGAAAGGGCGGGCGCGCCAATTGTCTTCGCCACCCGCGATCATATGCAGCATTTCAATCGCGTCGGGCACGAAATCGGGTTCGGTAAAACTGGTCCCGATATGTTTGGTGGTGCCCGAGGCGCAGGCATAGATGGTATTCAAATCCATCTCGCGGTTGTCGGGGATGTCGCGGCAGACCATGGGGCGTTGCAGAAAATGGATATTGTCGAGCCGATCTGCGATCCGCGCCGCATCATGCAGATCCTGCACCGTGCTTTCGCGATAATCGCGTCCGTCGGGTTCGACCATATGGACCGCGGCCCCGGCCGTGCCATAGTGGACGCGCGCGCCGGACAGGGTCAGATCATGCCTGGGGTCGCGCCCACATAAAGTGATGCTTTTTGCGGCCTTGGCCAACATCTCTTCAACCAACGCCCGAGGGTACCTGAGCCGCCCGTCGTCGCCCAATACCGCGCCCGCGCGGGTCATCACGTCGATGCCCGATTGCGGCGCATCGGCCAGCCCCACTTCGGCCAGCGCGACCAGCGCGGCTTCGTGGATCGCCTGGCAATCCGCCTGGCTGAGCGGTTTGTAGCTGCCGCTTTCCATTCCGGCCCGGACAGGGCGGATGGCATCGGCAAGGGGGGCGGCGCGTTCAGCCCGGCGGGCGGCGCGACCACCGGAACGGCGGGGGGATTGATCGGTCATGTGGCAATCTCGGGATCTTGGGGAATGGAAAAGTGGGCGCGGGGGTTATCCCTGCGCCGGTCGCCCCCGTGGCGCACGCCCGCGATTTGCACCGATGGTGCGTGTCACAAGCGCGATTTTCCAGTCCTGTCGGGCCATGGGCACACCAGTTATCCTGCCGCTGAGGTACGGCGTTCAAAGGTGTGATTCTGTCCTGTTTGCGCCCTGATGTCGCAAATAGCCTACCACCGGCCAGATGCGCCCCCGCCAGATGACGATCCGCCCCCGAACCCTGAGGAGGAGGATTTTTTGGAGCGCCGCGCAATGGTGCGGATCTGCGTATCCTCAAAGTCGCAATTGGTGCAGTAGTAATGGATCTGTCGCCGCCCGGTGCTGGTGCGGGTTGCGCGTTTCAGAATGCTGCGTGTGCGCCTTTGGTGCCGCGTTCCGCATTGCGGGCAGGCGCGAAACCGGGTCATGGCATCGCCCAGCATGCCGCGCCCGAATATCGCTGCGAAGACTGCGCCGATCAGCGCCAGGATGCCCCAATCGGTGCCGTCATCGTCACTGACCGGCTCACTTGGCATGTCGACGGTATGGGGGCGGGCGATGCGGCGAATAACCTCGGACGTGCCGTTGAGGATGCCGCCCTGATAGTCATCATCACCAAAAGCGCGCAGAAAAACGTCGTCGATTACCGTTTTGGCAACGGCGTTCCAATCTTCGGAATAGCCCGTGCCAAGTTCGATCCGCATTTCACGATCCGCGCGCGCAACAAGCACCAGAATGCCGTCGTTGCGGTCGGCCTTGCCGATGCCCCAGGCGTTGAACAGCCCGGTCGCGAAAGCCTCGATTGACGCGAAGTCCCCATAATCACTGCGGCTTTCGATGGTCACCACGGTCATTTCGACCCCGTGTTCGTCGCGCAGCTGTTGCAGATCGTCGGCAATCTGTGCCTCGGCCCCGGTGTCCAGAAGTCCGGCAAAATCGTTCACCAGCGTGGTGTCGGCGTTCGGAAATGGCTGAGCGAACACAGGTGTGGCCCAGAGGAACAGCAAGGTGAGGGTCAGGCGGATCATGAGTTTTCCAACAACTCCCGGATCACGGTTTCGACCATCAAGACATCGTCGCGCGCACAGTCAAATTGCCCGACCTGCACGCGGATGACAAAGCGGCCCTGATGGCGGGTCTGGTTCAGATAGACCCGGCCATCAGCGTTGATGCGTTGCAACAGTTTTTCCGTTGAAGCATCTGAGTTCAGGGCGAAAGAGAACAGCGATAGCCGTGGTTCCGAGGACAGCGTCACCCCCTCTATCCGGTCCAGCCGCAGCGCCAGTTCTTCCGACCAGGCGACGTGATTGCGAATCCGGGTTCGCAGACCGGTCAGCCCATAGGCACGCAGCACGAACCACAGCTTCAGCGCCCGGAACCGGCGGCCCAGCGGGACGGTCCATTCGTTGAAATCGGTGACGTCGGACTGGCCCAGCGTTTCCAGATAATCCGGCTTCAGCCCCAAAGTCCGCACTTGCGGTTCAGGGTCGGCCAGGAACTGAACGGCGCAGTCGAATTGCGCGCCCAGCCATTTGTGCGGGTTGAAGACGATTGAATCTGCTGCATCAACTCCGGCCCATAGATGCCTGAATTCAGGGCATATCATCGCACTTCCCGCCCAGGCGGCATCGACGTGGGTCCACAGGTCATGGGCCTTGGCGACCGCAATCACCTCGGCCACCGGATCCATCGCCCCGACCGAGGTTCCGCCGGTGCAGATCACCACGCCTGCCGGGATCAATCCGGCAGCTTTGTCGGCCTCTATCGCGCTGCGCAACGCGTCCGGATCCATGCCCAGATCGTCGCGCAGGGCAACGCTGACCAGCCCGGCATCCCCGATACCGGCGATCCGGCAGGCCTTGAGGACCGAGGAATGGTTTTGCGCCGAAGCATAGATGCGCAACCGCCCCAGCCCCGACAACCCGTCTGCATTGCCCTGCCAGTTCAGCGCACGTTCGCGCATCGTCAGCACCGCGCTAAGCGTTGTCGTCGTGGCGCTGTCGTGGATCGTTCCGGTGAAATGCCCTGCAAGACCAAGGGCCTGGCGCAGCCAGCTGATCATGACCTGTTCGATCTCGGTTGCGGCGGGCGCGGTCTGCCACAGCATCCCCTGCGCCGCGATGGCATTGGCCAGCTGTTCTGCCAGCATCGAGGCCGGCGCGGCGTTGGCGGGGAAATAGGCAAAGAAACGCGGGTGTTGCCAGTGGGTCAGGGCATCCGGGACGATGGATTTGAAATCCGCGAATATGTCGGCTGGCGTTTCGGGGTGTTCCGGTGGCGCATCAGGCAGTTTCGCTGCCGTCTCTCCGGGTGTCATATCGGGGCACACGGGTCGGTCGCGCAGGTTTGAGTGATAGTCATACGCCCAATCTGCGGCCTGCTTTGACCAGTGTTTAAGGTCGTCGTGGTTCATGGTTCAGCCCATCATTTTATCGACATCGGCGCCTGGCATCCCGTCGCCCAACGCGGAAAAGCTGCCGTTTTCGAACATTTCAACCGCCGCATCCCGGATCACCCGATGCGTCACCCGCGCCAGCGCCGACCCGAGTGAAATACGCGCCGCGCCCGCACCTGCCAGCACCTGGCGGCTGCGGTTCGCCCACGGCCCCGCGGCCAGGACGTTCACCGGTTTGCCGATCGCGACGATGCGGGCCAGATCCTCGAATGATTTGGGCAGCGGCGCATAGAGGCAATCTGCCCCCGCCTCGGCAAAGCCTTCCAGGCGGGCCACCGCTTCGTCAATGTCATATGTCCCCTCCATGATACCGTCGGCGCGCGCCACCAGAACGAAGTCGCGCGGGCCCGCCCGGGCGGCTGCGGCGGCGGCGCGGATCCGCTCTACCGCAAGATCGCGGTCATAGGGGGCGCCGGCGGCAAAATCCGTATCTTCGATGGAGATGCCGGCCAGCCCGGCCTCAAAACTCAGCCGGACGGTTTCGGCGCAGGTTTCGGGGGCGTCGCCAAAGCCATTCTCGAAATCGCCGGACACCGGCACATCAACTGCGGCCACCAGATCGGCGGCATGGGCCAGCGCCTCATCCCGGCTGACCGTACCGCCATCCTTTCGCCCCAGCGTAAAGGCGTGCGCGGCCGAGGATGTGGCAATCGCAGGCGCCCCCAGTGCCGCCAGCATTTTTGCCGAGCCCGCATCCCAGGCATTGCCCAGAATGAATGGATCGCCGGGGCGGTGCAGGGCGCGAAATACGGCGCCGATATCCTGGGTCATGTCATCATCCTCCGTTATCTAGTCCAGCGCGCGGCGGCGGCGATCATCTGGCTCAGCGCCGCCGCAAATACGGTGTCATCCACGGTCATTGCGACGCGAATATGCCCGGCAGCCGCTGCGCCGAAACTTTTGCCGGGCATCACGGCGATGGCCGCTTCGTCCAGCAGACGGTTGGCGAACCCCTCGCCATCCAGGCCGGTCGCGCGCACATCCAGCATGATATACATCGCCCCGTTAGGGTCGACCGGGCGCAGCAGGTTTTGCCCCTCCAGCAGGCGCAGAGCAATGTCGCGGCGACGCCGGAACGGGGCCGCGATCTGTTCTTCGAATGCACGCCCCTGTTGCAGCGCAAAGACCGCGGCGTCCTGGATGAAGCCCGGCACGCCATAGGTGGTGTTGGTGGCCAGATCGCTTAGCGCCGCGATCACCGGCTCGGGCCCTGCGATCCAGCCGATGCGACTGCCGGTCATGGCGTGGCTTTTGCTCATCGAGCCGACGACCAGCGTGCGTTCATCCATTCCGGGTTCGGCGCGCGGGCTGTGGTGGGCGCCATTCCAGACCTGCGTGTCATAAACCTCGTCCGAGATCAGCCACAGGTCATGATCGCGGCAGACCCGCGCGATATCGGCGATCACCGGTTTGGAATAAACCACGCCGGTCGGGTTGTTGGGGGTGTTCATCAGCAGGGCGCGGGCCCCGGGCGCGGCTGCGGCGATAACCTCGGCGCGCGGCACGAAGCCGTTGTCGGCATGGGCAGTGACCGGAACCGGCACCGCGCCGGTGGCGCGCATGGTGCCAGGGTAGGTCGCGTAATAGGGATCGATGAACAGGGCGCGGTCGCCGGGATCGCAAAGCGCCATCAGACTGGCAAACAGCCCGGCCTGTCCGCCGGGCGTGATGAGCACATTGTCCGGGGTGGTGGCGACCCCGGTGCGGCTTTGCAGCCGGTCCGCCACTGTCCGGCGCAGGGCATCTGTGCCCGGAACCGCCGGATACCCTGTGTGGCCGCCGGTCGCGCTGTCGTGCATGGCGTCCAGAATGACCCGGTCGGTCGGGACGTCATGTTCGCCGATGGTCAGCTCGGTCACCGCTTGCCCGGCGGCGATCATGTCACGGGCGCGATAGAAGACCTCCCAGCCGTCCGAGCCGCCTGCGTTGATGCTGCTGATCTGTTGTGAAAGTCGCATGGCGCGACTGGACATCGGGCGGCGCGAAAGGGCAACCCCCGCGCCCCGATCTTCTTGTTACAAATATCCCTGCCGGAGGCATCGCGGCCCCGAAGGGGGCGCAATCCCTCAGCTCGCGGCCTCGGCCAGGGTGACGACGGCATCCCCGGCGTGCATCGCTGATTTGGCGCGATCAAAGCGCAGATAGGCAATGGCGTGCCCGCCCGCCTGCGTGAACAGCTTTCCCGCCGGTTTGCCATCTGCCGTTATGTCGGTGCCGACCGGGGCCTGCCCGTCAACCGCGACCCGGGCCAGCCCTTTGCGCAATTCTGTCTTGTGCTTCATGCGGGCCGTCACCTCTTGCCCGACGTAACAACCTTTGCGGAAATCGACGCCGTTCAGACGCTCGAAACCGGATTCCAGCGGGTAGGAGTCATTGCTGATCAGCTCGACCCCGGTTTCGGGAATGCAATTGGTCACCCGGATCGCATCCCAGTCGATGGCCGCAGGCCCACCGGCCAGCCCATAGGCCCGCCAGCCGAGATCGGGATGGCGCGGGTCCGGCAGGGCGGTTTCGGGGGCATCACCCAGCCCGCGCGCCACCGGAATATCGTCCGCCTCAATCGTGACATCGGCGCGCAAGCGGTACATGGACAGGCGTTGGATCAGCGCGTCGGCCACGTCTGTCTTGACGTCCAGCAAGAAGGCATCACCCTGATCCAGAAGGAAAAAATCGAACAGATATTTGCCCTGCGGTGTCAGCAATGCGGCCCAGATCAGCCCGGGTTTGGTCACGTCATTGGTCACCAGACCTTGCAGGAACGCCACGCGATCGGCGCCGCCAATGCGCAGAACCGTCCGGTCCGGGGCCATTTCTGCTGTTTTCATCGCATCCATGTCCCGTGATATAGGCGGCCAGCTGAAAGGATACCATGCCCGCCCCGATCACAGTCATCATTCCGACCCTTAACGCAGCCGAGGCTTTGGCGTCCGCGGCCGCTGCCCTGATGCCGGGGGTCGAGGCGGGGCTGATTCGCGCGCTGGTGATCAGTGACGGCGGATCGCAGGACGCGACGATTGATGTTGCGGAAGACCTTGGCGCCACGGTGACGGTCGGGCCAGCAGGACGCGGTGTGCAGATTGCGCGCGGGGTCGCGGCGGCGCAGACCGACTGGCTGCTGATCCTCCACGCCGACAGCTGGCCCGAGGGCGACTGGGTCGATACCGTCGCGGCCCATATCGCGGCGCGCGCCGACACGGCGGGGTGGTTCCGGTTGCGGTATCGCGCGCCGGGGTGGTCGGCGCGGTGGGTGGCGGGCTGGGCTAATCTGCGGTCGCGGGTGCTTGGGCTGCCCTATGGCGATCAGGGGCTGCTGATCCACCGCGATCTGCTGGCGCAGGTTGGCGGCTTTCCCGATATGCCGCTGATGGAAGACGTGGCACTTGCGCGCAGGCTGAAGGGCCGGTTGCGCGGGCTTGACGCGACGGTCAGCACCTCGGCCGTGCGCTATCTGTCAGGCGGATGGATACGCCGTGGGGCGCGCAACCTCTGGACGCTGGCGCGGTTTCTGATGGGCGCTGATCCTGAAAAACTGGCGCAAAGCTATCGGCGACGCTGAGCGTCGGGGCGTTCTTCGGCGCGGATGAGAAGTAGCGGCGGATTGGCAAATTCAGAAGAAATTCAGGTACGCAGGATGGTGCTTCAGGCGGCGTTCTGTCCGCTGCAATCAACCGCGCCGGGTGCGTCCGAGCGCACCAGACAGACACGATCGCGCCCTGCCGATTTGGCCGAATAAAGCGCTGCGTCCGCCTTGGCAAAAAGCGTGTCCAGGTTTTCGGGGCTGGCGGTGATGTGGCCTGTTGCAACGCCGACGCTGATGGTCACCGGCTGGTTTGTGCCGCACATTCCCAGCGGTGCGGTCAGTCCGCGAATGCTGGCGCACAAACGTTCCCCGGCGCGCCGCGCCTGATCTGCGGACAAGCCGCGCATCACGATCAGAAATTCTTCACCGCCAAACCGGGCCAGCAGGTCCTCTAGGCGCAGACTGGCGCGCAGCCGCGTCGCCACCTCGGCCAGGACTGCATCGCCCGCGGCATGCCCGAAGCGATCGTTCACCTGCTTGAAATGATCCAGATCCGCAACCATCACCGCCACCGGTTCCGGGGTCGTGTTGGTTTCGGCACCCTGTGTCATGGCGCGCATCGCATTCACCGCATAGCGGCGGTTGAACAGCCCGGTAAGCGGGTCGGTGGCGGCAAGGCGCAGGCTTTCCTCGACCGGGGCGCGCAGAGCGTCCACCTCCTCCTTGCGGGTCAACAGACGATCGACGCGCAGACGCAGCTCATCAGCCGAAGCCGGGGCGGGCAGGACGTCATCGGCACCAAGATCCAGCGCCATCGCGGCGGTCCCGCCCGCTGGCCCGTCCAGCACCGCAAGGATCGGGATGCGCCGCGTTGCCTGCCGATTGCGCAATTCCGCCAGCAGCGTCAGCCCGTTTGCGGCGGCCGGAGTGTTGCTGATCTCCAGAACAATCGCGTCGGGTTCAGGGCCTGAATTCTGGTTTATTGTCAGGATATTGTCAGGCGACAGCGCGCGGGTTGCAATGGACCCCAGCGCAGTGGCCCAGGCCGCAAGGCGCGCCCCATCCAGCGATACCAGCGCCGCAACCGGGGCTGGGCGCCAGGGCAGCGATGGCTCGGCAAACCCATAGGTTCCGGCAGTGATCTGGTTGCGGCGAAGCTCTCTCACTTCGCGGGTGGTGCGGATCAGGCTGCGCAGGCGCGCCTGCAGGAATGTTCCGCCAACCGGGCGCGGCATGGCTTCGTCCAGGCCCGACATCAATGCACAGTCGCGATTCTGTGTTGTGTCCAGAAGGCCCACGATTGACGTGTCCTGCCCATCGCGACTGCGCCGCAGATCGATCAGAATGTCGTCAGACAGGAACTCGGTCCCGATCATCAGGACATCGGGCGCCCCGGTGTCCAGCGACGCGGCCAGCGCGTCGGGGTCCGCGACCGAGGATACGTCGTAACACGCCTTGGAGAGTTCCGCCTCAAGCGCCGCGCGATGGGGTTCGTCACCCTCGGCAATCAACACCCGCCAGGCCATATTCTCGACGCCTCCCAATCGAAACGGCTTTCGCCGGTTAACCAAACTTTCGTAAACAAAGGTTAAGAAAACCTTTCTGTGTTGCGGAGAATTCTATGAAAACTGAGCAGGCTGAGATTCTGGGCGCACAGGCGTTGGCGTGGCTTGCCAACAGCGATGATCTGCTGCCGGTGTTTCTGGGCGCAACCGGGGCGGATGGTGCCGATCTGCGCGGGCAGGCGGATCGCCCGGAATTCCTGGGGTCGGTGCTGGATTTTCTGATGATGGATGACGCCTGGGTCATTGCATTCTGTGACGCTCATTCACTGCCTTACGACACGTTGATGCGGGCGCGCCAGGCCCTGCCGGGCGGGCAGGACGTCAGCTGGACATGATCGCACCTTGACCCCGCGCCCCAGCCTGCGACAACCAGCTTTATGAGCGGGTTAGATGGCATAGTATTCGACAAGGACGGCACGCTGTTCGATTTCGAGGCGACCTGGTCGGGCTGGACCCACGGGGTCATCAGCGATTTTGCCAGCGGGAACAGCGCACTGGCCCACCGCCTGGGCGATGCGGTCGGCTATGATGTTCCCGGGCGGCGATTTCAGCCCAACAGCGTGGCCATCGCCGGAACGCCCCGGCAAATCGCCGAGGCGCTGAGTGCCCATCTGCCGGATCGGTCCGTGGATGAGGTGTTGGCGCATCTGGATCAGACTGCCGCCCTGGCGCAGCAACATCCGGTTGTGCCACTGGAACCGTTGTTTGACACCCTGCGCGCGCGCAATCTGCGCCTGGGGATTGCGACCAACGATACCGAGATGCCGGCCCGCGCGCATTTGACCGGCGCCGGGGTGATTGCCCATTTCGATTTCATCGCGGGGTCGGATTCCGGTTTTGGCGGCAAGCCCGCGCCCGGACAATTGCTGGCCTTCGCCGAGGCCCTCGATCTGGATCCGGCGCGCTGCGCCATGGTCGGCGACAGCCCCCATGACCTGGACGCCGGGCGCGCGGCAGGCATGGCCTGTGTCGCGGTTCTGACGGGGCCGGGCACAGCCGATGATCTGCGCCCGCTGGCCGATGTTGTTCTGCGCGATATCGGCCATCTGCCCGCCTGGCTGGATGCGCGTTAACCCCGTCTGAGGCGCTCGGTCAGTTCCGCCAGGATCGAGATTGCAATCTCGGCCGGGGATTTCGCGCCGATGTCGAGGCCCACCGGCGCGTGGATCCGTGCCAATGCCCGATCATCGAACCGCGCGCCCAGCCGTTCCAGGCGTTTGCCATGGGTGCGTTTCGACCCAAGGCTGCCCAGATAGAAGACGTCCGAGGCAAGCGCGGTTTCAATCGCCGGATCGTCGATCTTCGGGTCATGCGAGAGGGTAACCACCGCCGTGCGAGCGTCTAGCCCGATCGCGGTCAAGGCGGCGTCAGGCCAGTCCGTCGAAATCACCTCGCCCGGGAAGCGTGCGTCGCTGGCAAAGGCACTGCGCGGGTCAACCAGATAGGGGTCATATCCGGCCAGCCGGGCCATCAGAATCAATGGTTGCGCGATATGGACGGCGCCAACGACGATCAGGCGCAGGGGGGGATTGTGGATGGCGACAAAACGACTGCCTTCAAAACCGGACCGATCCATGGTGAAGCGGTCGGCAAAATCGCCGGGGGCAGGGATCAACGCCCGCTGCCAATTGTCGGTATCAACCACCAGCGCCACGGCACGCCGGTCTGCGCGAGCGGCGACAAGATCTGCCAGCACCCCCTCGGGCAGGGCCGATCCGACCGGCTCCAGCAGAATCCGGATCGTCCCGCCGCAGGCCAGGCCCACTGCGAAGGCGTCATCGTCGCTTATCCCATAGGTCAGCAATCGCGGCGTTCCGTCATCCAGCGCCTCCATCGCCTCGGCGACCACGGCCCCTTCGACACACCCGCCCGAGACGGATCCGGCAATCTCTCCCCCAGCCGAAATCGCCAGTTGGCTGCCAACAGGGCGCGGCGCGGACCCCCAGGTTTCCACGACGGTCGCCAGCACAGCGCCGCGCCCGTCGCGGTGCCAGGCCAGCGCGGTTTCCGGAATGTCATCGAAACGGGTCATCTGGGTGCCTCGCAGAATGCGCCGGTATCATGGGGCGCGCGGCGTGGCAGTGCCAGCGCGAAATGTCAAAGCGCCTCTGGCCGGAGTATCCGCCAAACGAAGACAGGCAGGCGAAAGCCGACCCATGATCCTCTTCTCGTTGAAAATATCCCGGAGGGGGTCCGGGGGAGGCTGGCCTCCCCCGGCCTGAGATCAGCGTAACCGCGCCGTTTGCAACAGTGGCGTGATCCGGCGGACCACGGCGCGGCGGTTGGCTGGTTCGGAGTCCAGGGTACGTACCTTCAAATTGGACTCGCCATAGCCCTGGATGACCATGTTTTCTGGCGGGACGTCGAAGAACTCGCTTAGCGCCAGTGCCACGGATTCAGCGCGACGGTCCGACAGCGCCAGATTGAATGCGGCACTGCCGGTGGCATCTGTATGGCCTTCGATCAGGAACACCTCGCCGGGGTTTTCGTCAATCAGGTCCAGCATCAGTTCGCCCAGCTGGATCAGATCGCGCGCCTCGGCAGGCCGGATCGCGGCCGATCCGGTGTCGAAGTTGATCGCGTCCAGATCAATCGGGGCGACCAGATCGCGCACCGCGCGGATCTGACGAATCTGCGCCAGTGAGTATCCGCGACGAAATTCACCGGCATCCGCTTCCATCAAGGCCGCGCGCAGGGCGCGTTGATCGCTGGTGTCCACGAAAACCGGATCGGCGCGGCGCGTCGGGATATCCTCCAGCCGCACAGGCTCGGCCTCGACCGTGTCGTCGATCAGGGCCACACGGCGCCCATCGGGCAGGATGCGGGTCCGTCGCAGCACCCGGCCATCGGTGGTGCGGATCGTGACGATCTGCACGCCATTGGGGCGCTGCACGGTGGTGCGGGTGGAGCCATCGTTGAACGTTTCGGTGCGCACTTCTGACCCTGGTTGGCGCAGCAGTGTATCGTCGTCTTTCAGAACGAACAGTTGCCCGTCCCGTTCGACAACGACACGATCGCCCGAGTTCGATTTGACTTCGGCACCGTTCTTGAGGATCGCACCGACCGCCAGTGCGCCAAGGCCAAACAGGACGACCTTTTCGACATCGGACAGGCCGCTGTCGCCTTCGTCGCGGGCGCGGCGCTGGGCACGGGTTTCCTGGTTGCCGCGGGCCGAGGTTTCGAAGTCTTCGTCGCTGGAACGCGCCGAACCTTCGGTCACGGTTTCAACCTGAACGGTGGCGTCGGTGTCGCCACCTTCCGCCGCCGCAGCGGCTGGGGTTTCGCCTTCGGCAAGCAAGTCGACGTCTTCGGCGGCTTCAATCTCGGCCTCGATCAGCTCTTCTTCGGTTACTTCGACGCTGGCTTCACCGGCCTCTGCTTCGGCCTGCGCGGCTTCGGCTTCGGCCTGCGCGGCGGCTTCGGCTTCGGCTTGCGCGGCAGCTTCGGCTTGCGCGGCGGCCTCTGCCTCGGCTTGCGCGGCGGCCTCTGCCTCGGCTTGCGCGGTGGCTTCCGCCTCGGCCTGCGCAGTGGCTTCCGCCTCGGCCTGCGCGGCAGCTTCTGCCTCGGCCTGTGCGGCAGCTTCTGCCTCGGCCTGTGCGGCAGCTTCTGCCTCGGCCTGTGCGGCTGCTTCCGCCTCGGCTTGCGCGGCTGCTTCTGCCTCGGCTTGTGCGGCAGCCTCTGCCTCGGCTTGTGCGGCAGCCTCTGCCTCGGCTTGTGCGGCAGCTTCTGCCTCGGCTTGTGCGGCAGCTTCGGCCTCGGCCTGCGCGGCGGCTTCGGCCTCGGCTTGTGCGGCGGCTTCGGCCTCTGCCTGATCGGCGGCTTCAGCCGCTGCTTCGGCGGCCTTTTCCTCTTCGCTCATCTCGGGGACTTCGAGGCCAGCGTCCTCGGCTGCTTTCCTCAGCTGGCGCAGGCAACGGCGTTCCTTGCGATTGCTGGGCGTGTCGCCAAGCTGGATTTCCAGGCCTGCGCAGCGGTCCTTGCCCTGCGCCATTGCCGGGCCGGGAACCGGCATCACCAGGGCCAGACATAGTGCCAGGCTGGTCGTTGATCTGAGGGATTTTGAACGAATGGTCGGGATACGCATGGATACTCACTCTGCTGTCGTCGTTACACACATCTCCGGAAGGTTCGGCACACTCCCCAAGTGTGGTGACCCGAACCGCAAACCTAAACCGTCGCTGGCCCCGTGGCAAAGCCCGATCGGCGCGATTGTGCCGATCGGGTGGTCAGCGCCGGATTAATCCAGCGCTTGAAGGCGACGCATGGCGACGACGCCGAAGGCCGGGCCAAGCGCCATGATGGCGAAAATCGCGGGCCAGCCGAGCGTTTCGGCCAGCGCCGGGGTGGCCTGAACCGTCACAATGGTCAGGGCAAACCCGAGTGCGGTCTGGAATGTCATCAGGCTGCCCGCCTGATCCGGCGGGGCGGCATCGGCGACAAGGGCCGAGAATTGCGCGCTGTCGGGGATGATCGACAGGCCCCAGATGACCACGACAATGAAGAACAGCCAGGCGGGCCCTGCAAACGTCAGCGCGGCGGCGATTGCGGCGCTGCCGCTGATGACCATGGCCCACATTGCCACCCGCGCCTTGCCGATGCGGTCCGCCACACGCCCGGTGGCCGCGCAAATCAACCCGCCGCCCGCAATGGCGACGAATGCGGTCAGCTTGGCGCGCGAGGCGGCGGTATCCTCGGGCAGGCTTGCCCCGTAAGAGGCTGCGGTCGCCGCACCAATCCAGGCCCACATTGCGTAAAGTTCCCACATGTGGCCAAGATATCCTGCATAGGCCAGGCGCACCCGGCGGTTGGTCCAGGCGGCGGTGATCGCGCGCGGGTCGAAGCGGGCGGCGCGGGCATGGTGCGGGCCAAGGCGGGTGGCCAGGACCAACAGCCCCGCAAGACCCGACGCGACTGAGGCGACCGCCACCGTCACCCGCCAATCCGCACCGCCACCCAGTGCAATCAGATGTGGCAAGGCCGAGCCGAGCGTCAGCGCCCCGACCAGCGCACCCACCAGATATCCGCGATCCTTCTGCCCCCAGCCCACGGCGATCTTCATGCCGACAGGATAGACCCCCGCCAGCAAAGCCCCGGTCGCAAAGCGGGCCGTGATCGCCGCCGCGCTGCCCGGCGGTGTCAGGATCAGGCTGGCATTGATCAGGGCGGCGAACAGGGCGCAGGCGGCGAAAACCCGGCGCGGATCAAAACGGTCGGCCAGCCCGAAGATGGCCGAGGCCAGCGCCCCGATCACAAACCCGGCCTGCACCCCGCTGGACAGCAACGCCTGTCGCGCGGTCGAGATCGCCGCCTCGGCCACCATATCGGGCAGAATCGCGGCCGAGACGAACCAAAGGCTCATCGCGGCAACCTCGGCGGCCAGAAGCAGAGTGATGGTGTGGGATTTCCGGGTCATCGCTTTCAGCATTCAATTATTCGGCAGATCAAAGCGTAGAACTCTTTATCTGAATCGCCATAGGCATTACCTGCGCCCGGTGCGCGCCACAGGCGCAGGGCGCACGCCGGACCGGCCCCACCGGTCTGGCGTTGATTCGAGGTGTGCGCATCCGTCAAAGTTGATTGCTAACACCTCCCCATAAATCATGTCCTGCAACCGTTGCTGCGCCAACCCGCCGGACCGGCGCGCGCCCGGCTTTGGGCAGGCGTTCGCTTCCAGCATTCGACTTTTTGGCAGGCTAGCGGTTCGCAGGGGCGAACGCCCCCCAATTCGCCGCCAAACGCGCAACTGTGATCAGCCGGTCTGCCCGCGCACCATGATGCGGAAAGGGCGCGCGCCGCTGCTGCGCATCAGGGCATACGATGCCGCGTTGAAGGCCCAGTAATCCGCTGTCCAACCGTCGATGCCAAGCGCCCGCAGCTGCGCCTGCATCGCGCCGATCAGTGCCCGCCCGACACCCTGTCGGCGGAATTCGTGATCGACGCAGATCTGATCCAGATGCCCGACGCGGCGTGCCTTGCTGAACAGATTTTCCAGGCGCTCGTCGACGAAGAACAGCGCATAGCCGGCCACACGGCCCTGCCGTTCGTCGATCAGAAGCGTCTGACCCTCGGCCAGGCGCGCGCTGTAAAATCCGACAAGCGCGGCGTCGTCCTGATCGGGCTGGAAATAACCAGGCTCATGGCGGACGTGCAGCGCCTGCACCTGCGCGACAAGCGGCAGGATCAGGGGGATTTCATCGGCTTGAAGGTGGCGGATCATGGCAATCCTCGGCTTGCAGCGCCGAGGATTGGCCCGCCCCGGCAAAACGGGGCGTATGAAGCGCGTGTCCCCGGGTCAGGCGCGCTCGGAATAATCCATGGTTTCGGTGTTGACGACGATCTTCTCACCCTCGCCCACGAAGGGGGGGATCGACACGCGGATGCCGTTGTCGAGCGTTGCGGGCTTGAACGAATTCGCCGCTGTCTGGCCTTTTACCACCGGCTCGGTCTCGACCACGGTGCAGGTGACTTTCTGCGGCAATTGCGCGCTGAGCGCTTCGTCATCGTAGTATTCGATCTGGATCGTCATGCCGTCTTGCAGGAAGGGGCGACGCTCTCCCAGAATTTCGGCGGGCAGTTCGATCTGTTCGTAGGATTCGCTGTCCATGAACACCAGCATGCCGTCGGATTCATACAGGAACTGCTGATCCTTCTGTTCCAGCCGGACCTTTTCCACCTTGTCGGCAGACCGGAAGCGTTCGTTCAGTTTCGACCCGTTCCTGAGGTTGCGCAATTCGACCTGCGCGAAGGCGCCACCCTTGCCCGGTTTCACATGGTCGACCTTCACCGCCGACCAAAGGCCGTCGTTATGCTCCAGTATATTACCGGGGCGAATCTCGTTTCCGTTGATCTTTGGCATGCGGCAAAACCTTGGTGAAATCTTGATCGGGTGGTGGCGGGGTCTATATATTGGGGGATTTCGGCGTGCAAGGGAGCGTATGAGGGAAGGGCGCGCTGCCAGCTATGCACTGAACGCATAGGAGCCATTCCGAAAATGATATGCAGAATCACCTGAAAACGGTCATAAAGGCCCCTATCGGGTAAAAAGACCGCAAGAGCAACAAGAAAACCTAAAGGATAACGGATGGCTGACTTCGTCGACGGAACCGCATTCAACCACGAACAGGGCAACCGTTCGCGCAAACTGTTTGCGGCGGTGGTGCTGGCCGCGTTGGATGACGCAATCGCGGATGACAAGAAATATGGCAACGGGCCGGAACAGATCGCCCGCTGGGCACGCTCGCGCGATGGGCGCGAAGTTCTGTCCTGCGCTGGCATCGACCCGAACGAGCGGGTGGTAACCGGGCTGATGGATTTCGTCGGTAAAGGCGTTCGCACCTCGGTCGCGCTGAGCCGCGAAGAGAGTGAGCGTCGCCACGCCGCCGCCGCCCTGGAAGAGCAGGCCGCAGCCGCCTGAAAGCCCGCCACATTGGTGAATTAGGAAGGCGCGTCCCCAATCGGGGGCGCGTTTTTCGTTGGGCGGGAGTCGTGGCGGGGTAGTGGGATTGGTCCGATGGCTCGCATGCCTCGGGTGATACTGCTGTGGCGTTTCTGGCCTGGGGCGGACGTTGGCAATGCACCCGCGCCCGGTACGCGCCGTAAGGCGCAGGGCGCGCGCCGGACCGGTCCCGCCGGTCAGGCGCTGGTCTGGGCTTGGCGCATCCAAGTAAGGTGACGGCCAAACCTGAGCCATAAATCATGCAAACTCAACGGCGCAGCGCCAGCCCACCGGTCCGGCGCGCGCCCTGCTTGCGGTGTATCGGTGATGCGTCCGCTCCGCGCCCAACCGCCCCCTCAAAACACCAGCCGCCAGATCACAAACGGGGCCAGTTCCGCAGCACACAGCACCACAACCAACCCCCGCACCGCCCAACTGCGGAACCGCGCCAGCATCCAGATCGACAGCGCCAGGACCAGCGCAACCTCCAACCCGCCGATCAGCCCGCCGTGATGCGCGCTGTCCCAATAGCTGAACGGGCTGACGAAGACCCAATCCGAAACCGGCCAGAAATGGCGGCGCGCGTCATCGTGGTGCAGCGCGAAATCCGCGATCAGATGCAACAATGCTGACCCCGACAGGGCAATCAGCCATCCGCGCCGAAGCGCAACCCCAACCGCGCACAACCCACCCCACAGCACCAGCGAATTATCCACGGCGAATATCGCCTGCCAGTTTTCCGAAAAATACAGCTCTCCGAACACAACGCGGGCGGGAATATTTTCCACAAACAGCGCCCAGCCCGCCATCAGATAAAGCGAGGCATCGGGGATCAGCGCCCCTGCCAAAGCTGCACAGATCAGCCCCGTCCGTCCGGGCCGGCCGAATGCCGCCAGCCCGACCACCAGATGCGCCGGTGTGTTCATATCTTCCCCTCGCCCTCGCTTCCTTCTATTCCCCGAAGGCAACAGGCTTGAACCATAGGCCGGAGGCGCGGTTGACTAAAGCACTGATGATCCAGGGCGCGGGTTCGAACGTCGGCAAATCGCTGGTGGTCGCAGGATTGGCCCGCCTGTTCGCCCGTCAAGGTCTGGCGGTGCGCCCGTTCAAACCGCAGAACATGTCGAACAACGCCGCAGTGACCGCTGACGGGGGCGAGATTGGGCGCGCCCAGGCGCTTCAGGCGCGCGCGGCAGGGGTGGCTCCGCTGACCGATATGAACCCGGTGCTGCTGAAGCCGGAAACCGACACCGGCGCGCAGGTCATCATCCAGGGCCAGCGTGTCGGCACCATGCGCGCCGCCGAATGGGGCAGCCGCAAGGCCGAGTTTCTGCCGCGCGTCATGGCGTCATTCACCCGCCTGGCCGAGGGCGCCGACCTGATCCTGATCGAAGGCGCCGGCAGCCCGGCGGAGGTCAACCTGCGCGCCGGCGATATTGCCAATATGGGCTTTGCCGAAGCCGCCGACCTGCCCGTTATCCTGATAGCCGATATCGACCGGGGCGGGGTGATCGCACAATGCGTCGGCACGCATGCCGTTTTGCCGCCCAAGGATCGTGACAGGATCAAAGGCGTCATCATCAACAAATTCCGTGGCGACCCGGCGCTGTTTGCCAGTGGATTGGACGAGGTTGTGATCCGCACCGGCTGGGCCGCGCTCGGCGTGCTGCCATTCTTCAAAGACGCCTGGCGGCTGCCTGCCGAAGATGTCCTCGACCTGACCAACCGGCCTGGGGGCGACACCAAAGTCGTTGTGCCGCGACTTGGCCGGATCGCGAATTTCGATGACCTCGACCCGCTGGCCGCCGAACCCTCGGTCACTGTCGAGGTTATCGGGCCGGGCCGCGCTTTGCCTGCCTGCGATCTGATCCTGTTGCCGGGGTCAAAGAACACGATTGCGGATCTGAAAGCGCTGCGCGCCGAAGGTTGGGACATCGACATTTCGGCCCATATCCGGCGCGGCGGCCATGTGCTGGGCCTGTGCGGAGGGTATCAGATGCTGGGCCAGTGGATCGACGATCCGCAAGGGATCGAGGGCGCGCCGGGGCGCCATGCGGGCCTTGGCCATCTGGACGTGCAAACCGTGATGCAGCCCGAAAAACGCCTGGCCGAGGTGTCAGGCACCTATCTGCCGACAGGCGATCCGATCCGTGGGTATGAGATTCACATCGGCAGCACCGAAGGGCCGGATTGCGCGCGTGGTTGGCTTGATATCGACGGGCAACGCCATGGCGCGGCCAATCCCTCGGGCCGGGTACGCGGCTGCTACCTGCACGGTGTTTTCGCCGCCGACGCCGCGCGCGCGGCGATGCTGGCCGAGGTTGGCGGGCACAGCAGCACGACGAATTGGGAGGCCGGGGTCGATTCGACCCTCGACAATCTGGCCGATCACTTGGCCACGCATCTGGACGTCGAGGCGATCCTGCAACTGGCCCGTGAAATCTGACCCAAACAAATCCGGATCCAGACCTGTCGCGCCATCCCGAGTATCTGAACCACTGTTGGAAAAGCCCGCACAGGGCGCGCGCTAAAGGCTCAAGGCGCACCGCTTCAACGTCTTTTCGCCAAAAATACTCCCGCCGGAGGCACTCTTGCGCCTTGACGCAACCGTCGCCGCCCCGCGCGGGCGCACCAGTGAACACGAACGCAACGCCCGACGCGCGGCCCCACGGCCAGGGAATTCGGCGATTGGCCTTGGGGGCTAGTCCAGATCCTGCGTCGCCAGCGCGCGCTTGATTTCCTGGCGCACCAGTTTGCGGATGCTGCGGGTGACCCGTTCACCCAGATCGCCCTGGAATTCCTCGCGCAGGATGCCCGAGATCAGAAGGCGCAGCGCATCTTCATCCATTTGCGCAACCGGGTCGCTTGGCGCGGGGTCTGCTGTGACTGGCTTATCGACCTCCGGCGCAGCATCGGCGCCCGGGGCAACGGACGCGGCGGGCTGGTGTGTTGCCGGGTCCGCCTGGGCTTCGCCTGTTGAGGTCGATGGCGCGTCATCCGTGTTGGATGCGGGCGTATTGGCGGCGGGTGTAATGGCAGCAGGCGCGATCGGCGTCGGGGCAATCGGCTCGTCTTCAACGGGCGCGGCGCTGTCGCGCGGGTCCGCTGCCGCATCATCGTCGCGGAACTGTGCCGCCATACGCTTTGCGGCCGCCAGATGGTCGATGGTGCGCGGCGTTTCCCGGTCCAGAAATTCCGAGCCATCGGGCTCAAACTCGCCCTTTTGCGCCGTTACGGCGGCCTCCAGTTCGGCAATCCGGTTTTCCAGCGTATCAATCCAGGGATCGCTTCCGGTGCCGGAATCGACTCGGTCCGTTTCCGACAGGATCAGCCGGTCGCGCGCCGGGGTCACCGGTTTTGGCTGCGCTGGGCTGGCCGCCGATACCAACCGGCGAATCGAGGTCAGGACATCTTCATCCTCGTCCCTTTTGGCCGCATCTGACATGCCCGGATTTCCCGCTTCGATGGTAACGCATTTTCGTTGAGTGACATTAGCCCTGCCGCCTGCGCGGCACAACAGTGCTGCATCCGCGGGCGCATTCCCGCCGGTGCGCGATTACTCTTTCCCCAAGGCCCGCAGAACGCGATCCAGACGCTCACCTTGGGGGCTGACGGCGCCGACGGGCGCGTTCTTGACCGCGTCGTAATAGGCCAGCGGATCATAGGTGGCGATGCCAAGGCCCAGATGATCCACGGTCAGCAATCCCATCGTCGCCAGCAGCGTGTAGGTTGCGACATAACGATCGGTTTGCGCCGAAACCAGGGCCGCCTGCGCGTCCAGCAATTCCTGCTGCTGGGTCAGCACGTCCAGCGTGGTGCGCGCACCCAGACGCGCCTCTTCCTGCGCGCCCTGATAGGCGACGCGCGCCGCCTTGATCTGCAAGTCCGAGGCCTGGATGCTGGACACCGCCACCGCCAGATTGGACCAGGCGTTGCCGACGTTCTGTTCAACCCCGTGGCGCACCGTGTGCAGCCCGGCGCGCGCCGCATCGCGGCGTGCCTGCGCCTGTCGCAACAGCGATGACTGCGCGCCGCCGGAATAGATATTCCCCGACAGCGTCAGCCCCAGGCTGTAGCTGTCGTTGCCATCGTCATCGACGCTGATCCGGCTGCTGGCGCGCAGGGTTGGCCTCATATTCGCACGGGCGCGCGCAATATTGATCTCGGCGACCGAGACGTTCTGCTGCGCCTCGCGGATATCGGGGTGGGTGCGCACGGCAACCGCCTTGGCGTCGCCTTCGGATTTGGCCGTGGCGGGCAGGCGGGGTGGCGCGCTGAGCGATCCGGGGAAATGCCCGGTTGCGGCCTTATATTCCTCGCGGGCCTGGCTCAGCACACCGATCTGGGCGGCGACCGAGGCTTTGGCCGCGGCCAGCCGCGATTCGGCGATGGACACATCCGTGCGCGTTACTTCACCCACTTCGAAACGGTCGCGCGCGGCACGCAATTCAGTCGTGATGACGCGTTCGTTGTTCTGTGCCAGATCGACGAAGGCGATGGCGCGGCGTACTGACATGAAGGCCTGAACCGCGCGCAGCAGCACCTGCTGTTCGACGTTGCGCAAATCCTCACGCGTGGCCAGAACCACGCCTTTTGCCGCCTCGATCGCCAGATCCGAGGCGCCGAAATCATACAGCAACAGATCCGCCGTCAGCGCCAGGGAGCCATTCAGATTCTCGCCCTGATTGGGTTCTGACTGCGTGATATTGGCCGACCAGCCAATGATCGGGCGCAGGGTGGCAACGGCCTGTGCCACATCTTCGTCCGCAGCACGCAGAAGCGCGCGCGTCTGATCCAAAAGGCCCGAGTGGCGATAGGCGGCGATCATCGCATCGCTAAGCGATTCGGCCGTTGCCGCAACCGGCGTCGCCGCAAGAAGCAGCCCGGCAACAAAATTGCGGACACCGCGTCTGATCGTCGAACCTGTCATCATTGTCCCCCCGGACGGTGGTTGCCTTGCGGCGGTCGTTAAAGCGCGAATTCTGGCTGGCTGGAAAAACCCGGAAGCACCGGGGCGGTTGCGTCAAATGCCCGGCGCCAGCTGATCTGGTCGCCGGATTTCAGCCCCAAGCGGCAGACGCCAAGCGTTCCTTCATTGAAAATCGCGACAATCTTGCCGCCGTCCTTAAGCTGATCTGCGATTGCCTTTGGCAGATCCTCGACAGCGCCTTGCAGAATAATTGCGTCATAGGGCCCATGCTGGGCCGCGCCTTCGGTCAACGCGCCGGTCGTCACCGCAACGTTGTCTGCGCCCAGGGCCGCGAGCGCGGCGGCGGCATCGGCGCTGCGCGCCTCATCATCTTCCAGCGCCACAACGGCCTGCGCCATGCGGGCGATCACGGCGGAGGAGTATCCAAGCCCGGCACCGATATCCAGGACCAGATCATCCGGGCCAACATCCAGTTCTTCCAGCATCTTGGCCAGAACCCGCGGATCGGCAATCACCCGGCCCGGCGCCAGCGGCAGCGCTTCGCCCGCATAGGCGGCACCGCGTTGCGCGTCCGGCACGAAAGCCTCACGCGGGACATGCAGCATCGCTTCGATAATCGGGAAGCTGGTCACATCCGACGGGCGGACCTGAGTATCGACCATGGTTGTGCGCTGGCTGGCAAAATCGGACATCTGATAAGTGAACCCGTCTGTTCAGAATTCCACCCGTCAGGTCTGACACAGTTTCAGACGGGCGACAATATCGCAGCCCCGTCAGTTGGGTGAAGTGGCGTAAAAATCCCTCAGCCCGTGCCTCGCGCGCCGCGGCGTGCCGGAAATCCGCTGCCCGGGTCGGGCGTTCGGCAAAAACGACTCGATGCGTCGCTAATCGAAAAACCAATTGCCCGTTGGCTTCGCATGGTGGGGCAGGGCAATCGGGATCGGGACTCGGGATCAGGACAGGGGACACAATGGCACCCAGACAAGGACGATCCGGTGGACGATCCGGCGGGCGGGCAGGCAATCGCGCACGCTCAGGCTCTGGCGCAATTGACCAGATGCCCTGGCGCATCCCCGTCAACACCGACCGCCCGACCGAACCGCTGAATGCGGAGGGCGTGCAGGCGATCCACGACGGTGCGATGCGCATCCTGGAAGACATCGGGATCGAGTTCCTGAACCCCGAGGCGGTGGCAATCCTGAAACAGGCGGGCTGCACAATCAACGGCACCTACGTGCACATGGGCCGTGACTTTGTGATGGAAATGATGGCCCGCGCCCCGGCTGAATTCACCATCACCCCGCGCAACCCGTCCCGAAAAGTCCCGATTGGCGGCAAGAACATGGTGTTCGTCAATGTCTCGTCCCCGCCGAACTATTGGGACATGGAGGTCGGCAAACTGCCCGGAACCCGCGCGCATTGCGCGCGATTGCTGAAGCTGACCCAATATTTCGACTGCATTCATCTGTCCGGCGGTTACCCGGTTGAGCCGGTGGATATTCACGCCCGCGAACGCCACCTGGATGTGCTGTTCGACAAGCTGACCCTGACTGACAAGGTCACCCACGCCTATTCCCTAGGGCGCGAACGGGTCGAGGACGTGATGGAGATGGTGCGCATTGCCGGGGGCCTCTCTCACGAAGAATTTGAGGCATCGCCAAGGATGTACACCAACATCAACTCGACCAGCCCGCTGAAGCATGATTTTCCGATGCTGGATGGCTATATGCGCTGCGTGCGGCGCGGTCAGGTGACGGTGGTGACGCCATTTACACTGGCCGGGGCCATGGCGCCGGTCACTATGGCGGGGGCCGTGGCGCAATCAATTGCCGAAGGGCTGTGCGCGATTGCGCTGGCGCAGTGGATCAACCCGGGCGCGCCCTGTGTGCTGGGCACGTTTACCTCGAACGTTGATATGCGGTCGGGCGCTCCTGCTTTCGGTACGCCCGAGTACATCCGCGCCACGCAGATGACCGGCCAGATGGCGCGGTTTTATGGTATTCCGCTGCGTTCCAGCGGCACTTGCGCGGCGAATGTCCCGGATGGGCAGGCGATGTGGGAAACCTCCAACAGCCTCTGGGCGGCGGTGCAAAGCCAGACCAATATGGTCTATCACGCTGCTGGCTGGCTGGAGGGCGGCCTGATCGCCAGCCCCGAGAAATTCGTTATGGATTGCGAGGTGTTGCAGCAGATCCAGCGTTATTTCGAACCGGCAATAACGGCCACAACGCCCGACGATATCGCGCTGGAGGCCATCGCATCGGTCGGGGGCGACGGGCATTTCTTCGGGATCGAGCACACGCAGGAACGCTATACCAAGGCATTCTGGCAACCGTTCCTGTCGGACTGGACCAACTATGAAGGGTGGGAGCTTGCCGGCGGCGTCTGGACCGCCGAACGCGCGCACCATCTTTGGAAGAAGATCGAGGCTGAGTTCGAAGCGCCGCCCATGGACGAAGGCATCCGGGAAGAGTTGGAGGCGTTCGTTGCCAAACGCAAAGAAGAAGGCGGCGCGCCGACGGATTTCTGAGCGGGTGTTTTCCTTGAGTCAGGACCCCAGCGCCGCGCGCTGCGCCTTCGTCAGCTTTGCCACGACCACGTCGTAACTGTCCTGCAAGCGGTCGGGCAGCGTTTCATCATCCCAGGCAAAGCACACCCAGCCGCCGCGCGTCAGATAACGCGCCTTCTGGGCGGCCCCGACCTCAACCAGCATGTCGGCGGTTTCCACGTCGCGGCATTTCAGCGTCACGCCCTCAGCATAATCGCCATAGGCTGCGAACATCTTGCCGCTGACCTTCCACACCTGGGTGCCATGGCCGAAAGGTTCCGACAGGTCGGTGCCGGGCAGGGCGGCGGCGCGGGTTTCGAATTCCTTGATTTCCATGCGCGAACCCTGCCGTGCAGCAAAGGGCTTGGCAAGCGGCCCCCTGCCACGCTATGACACGCCCATGACCGTGATTTGCATCATCGCTTGCATTATCGACTGACAATCGTCAGGCGGCCGGTCCTCTTTTCCCTTTCGAAAAAGTAACGCGCTGCCCCGGCGGGACACGTGTATGAGGGCACTATGGCCGAGATCAGACTGACCAATACCGCAACGCGGAAGAAGGACACCTTCGTTCCGATCGACCCCGAGGACGTGAAAATGTACGTCTGCGGGCCGACCGTCTATGACCGCGCGCATCTGGGCAACGCCCGCCCCGCCGTGGTGTTCGATGTGCTGTTCCGGCTGCTGCGCCATGAATACGGCGCGGATCACGTCACCTATGTGCGCAACATCACCGACGTCGATGACAAGATCAACGCCGAGGCTTTGCGGCGTCAGGAAGCGGGCGCGCATGGTTCGCTGGAGGACCTGATCCGCGAGCGTTCCGACGAAACCACACGCTGGTATCTGGAGGATATGGCCGCACTGGGCGTGCTGCCGCCAACCCACAGCCCGCGCGCGACCGAGTACATCGCGCAGATGGTCACAATGATCGAAGGGCTGATCGCCAAGGGGCACGCCTATGCCGCAGACGGCCATGTGCTGTTCAAGGTGGCGTCCTACAAGGATTATGGCGCGCTGTCGGGGCGTTCGGTCGACGACATGATCGCAGGCGCGCGGGTCGAGGTTGCGCCCTACAAAGAAGACCCGATGGATTTCGTCCTCTGGAAACCGTCGAGCGACGATCTGCCCGGCTGGGATTCGCCATGGGGCCGGGGGCGTCCGGGCTGGCATATCGAGTGTTCCGCCATGGCCAGTGAGCTTTTAGGGGACCGCTTTGACATCCACGGCGGCGGCAACGACCTGATGTTCCCCCATCATGAGAATGAGATCGCCCAAAGCCGTTGCATGGGCCACGGCTTCGCCAACGTCTGGCTGCATAACGAGATGCTGCAGGTCGAGGGCAAGAAGATGTCCAAAAGCCTGGGGAATTTCTTCACGGTGCGCGATCTGCTGGAGCAAGGCTGGCCGGGCGAGGTGATCCGCTTCGTGATGCTGAGCACGCATTACAGGAAGCCGATGGATTGGACGGAGAAGAAGGCGCGGGAGGCAAAACGGGTACTGAAGTCTTGGTTTCAAATTACTGACGGGATTGAAGCGGCCAGAAAACCTCCAAACTCAATAACCGACTTGCTTTCAAATGATCTAAACACGCATGCAGCGATATCTGCCATGCATGCAATCGCGAATCGTGGCGAGGCTGCTGAATTAAAGGCTGCAATGGCGTTCTTGGGGCTGCCTGACGCGACGAATGTCGAGTGGTTCAGAGAGCCAATGACGATGGCTAGTTTTGGAAACTTGCATAATCAGACTGGACCTCTTTGGGAATTGATGAGCCGTTGGCAGCAGCTGAGGAACGAGAAAAAGTTCGACAAGGCGGATGAACTGAAAGCTAAGATTGAAAGCTGCGGGCTTGTACTTTCAATTGGACCAGCTGGTCCGCATGCAGTTGCCACGGAATCTTTCGACCCCTCCAAACTGGAGGGCATGAAATGACCGCATGCTCTTCACCAACACTAGGATCGCGCACGACACGCGGGGTGTGGGCATCGCCCACGCCCCGGGGGGGCGTGTCGTGGGCGATCCGGGCCGCAAGCGGCCCGGGAAGCGAGTTTGGATGCGCATCCGCTTCCAGACTGCATTCCTCAACCACACACCATCGCGAGGATCGCGCCCGGACCGAGGGGTGGGCGGTCACGCCCGCCCCGTGGGGGCGGTTCGGGCGTGATCCGGGTTGCGGGCAACCCGGCATAAAAGTAAAATCCGTCACAAATCCAATGTCGTTTCAGCGGGGCTGCCATAAGGCGACGCGTGGACAGTTCGGGCGCGATCCGGATTGCGAACAATCCGGCAAAGAAGAAAAACCCGTCACAAATTCGATGTCGTTTCGGCGGGGCTGCCTTGAGGCGACGTGTGGACAGTTCGGGCGTGATCCAGATTGCGAGCAATCCGGTAAAGAAAGAAACAGCCAATGACCCGCACCCCCCTCAGCCTTTTCGACACCACCCTGCGCGATGGACAGCAAACCCAGGGCGTCCAGTTCTCGACGCCCGAAAAGCACCGGATCGCGAAGGCGCTCGACGCGCTGGGCCTTGATTATATCGAGGGTGGCTGGCCGGGGGCGAATCCGACCGACTCGGCTTTCTTTGACGAGGCGCCGAAAACCCGCGCCACTTTCACCGCTTTCGGGATGACCAAGCGGGCCGGGATCAGCGCCGAAAATGACGATGTACTGGCCGCTGTTATGAACGCCAACACGCCTGCCGTCTGCCTTGTCGGCAAGACCCACGACTTCCACGTCAAGACGGCGCTGGGTATCTCCAACGCCGAAAATGTCGAGAATATCGGCAAGTCGTTCGACCACCTGATCGCCAACCAGCGCGAAACCCTGTTTGACGCCGAACATTTCTTCGACGGCTTCAAGGCGAACCCGGATTATGCGCTGGAATGCATCCACGCCGCCTTTGATGCGGGCGTGCGCTGGGTCGTTCTGTGCGACACCAACGGCGGTACGCTTCCCGCCGAAATCGGAGCGATCACCGCCAAGGTCATCGCCTCGGGCATCCCCGGAGACCGCCTTGGCATCCACACCCATGACGACACCGGCAACGCCGTCGCCGGATCGCTGGCCGCCGTTGATGCAGGCGCGCGCCAGATCCAGGGGACCCTGAACGGGCTGGGCGAACGCTGCGGCAATGCCAACCTGACGACGCTGATCCCGACGCTGCTGCTGAAGGAGCCTTACGCCAGCGCCTATGACATCGGTGTCAGCCGCGATAACCTGGTCAGCCTGACCCGCGCCAGCCGGATGCTGGACGAAATCCTCAACCGCGTGCCGCTGCGCGCCGCGCCATATGTCGGCGCGTCGGCCTTCGCGCATAAGGCCGGGCTGCACGCCAGTGCGATCCTCAAGGACCCGACCACCTACGAACACATCGACCCCACCGTGGTCGGCAATCAGCGCATCATCCCGATGAGCAATCAGGCCGGCCAGTCCAACCTGCGCACCCGCCTGTCGGACATGGGGCTGAAGGTGGCCAAGGGCGACGCCGCATTGGGCCGCATTCTGGAGCGGATCAAGACGCGCGAAGACGCGGGCTATTCCTATGACACTGCGCAGGCGAGTTTTGAGCTGATTGCACGGGATGAGCTGGGCCAGTTGCCGCGCTTTTTTGAGGTCGAGCGCTACCGCGTCAGCATCGAACGTGTCGGCAAGATTACCGTTTCGGAAGCGGTGGTTGCTGTGGTGATCGACGGCGAACGCTTCCTCAGCGTTAGTGAAAGCCGGGATGAGGACGGGTCTGATCAGGGTCCGGTCAACGCGCTGTCACGCGCGCTGGCCAAGGATCTGGGGCGGTATCAGGCCGCCATCGACGACATGCATCTGATGGATTTCAAGGTCCGTATCACGCAGGGCGGGACCGAGGCTGTGACCCGAGTGATAATCGACAGCCAGGACGGGCAGGGGCGGCGCTGGTCAACGGTGGGCGTGTCGCCCAACATAGTCGACGCAAGCTTTGAGGCACTGCTGGATGCGATCCGCTGGAAGCTGGTGCGCGATGCGAGCGGTTGATTTTTCTGCGAAAAATGATGCCTCCGGCGGGAGTATTTCTGGCGAAAAGACACAGGAGGTTATGTGACGCTTTCGCCATTTTTCCAGCTTCAAAGCGACCTGCCGCGCGAGGGGCCGGGGACGGCGGATGACGTGCGCTGGGCCCTGTCGGTCGTGGGGCCAGTGGCGCGGGTTTGCGATGCGGCCTGTGGGCCGGGGGCGGATACGGTAGTGCTGGCCGCGGACTTGCCGGATGCGCAGATCGATGCGGTAGATGGGCAGGCGCATTTTGTGGCCGAGGCGCGACGGCGCTGCACCAGTTTCGGCGACCGGGTGCGGGTCTGGCAGGGCTATATGGCCGAACTGACAGGACCATACGATCTGATCTGGTGTGCAGGGGCGCTGTATTTTCTGGGCGTGGCGAAGGGGCTGCAACGCTGGCGCGGCGCGCTGGCGCCGGGCGGGTATGTTGCGTTTTCGGAACCTGTCTGGGTGGATGGCAACCCGCCAAAAGCCGCCCTCGAATTTTGGGGCCAGTACCCGAACATTACAGATCGCGCCGGGATCGGTGCGCGGATTGCCGAAGCTGGGTACAGTGTGCTGGGCACGCGCCGGGTGATCGGGCAGGGCTGGGCCGATTATTTCGACCCGTTAGAGGCGCGGATTGCCGCCCTGCGCCAAAGCGCAGGCACCGACCTGACCGCGGTTTTGGATGCCGAGGCCGCCGACATCGCCGACTGGCGCGCCGCGCCGGATCACATCGCCTATGACCTGTTCGTGGTCACCCCCCAATGACCCTTGCCGCCTGCGCCGAGATTGTTGCCAAGGGGGATCCTGACCGTTTCCGCGCGGTGATGAGCGTGCCTGTTTCCGCGCGCGAACGGCTGCTGCCCCTCTTTGCGTTCAACGTAGAGGTCGCGCGCGCGCCATGGGTGACCGAAGAACCGCTGATCGCGGAAATGCGGCTGCAATGGTGGCGCGATGCGCTGGATGAAATCGCCGAAGGCGGCGTTGTGCGGCGGCATGAGGTTGTTGATCCGCTGGCGGATCTGATCCGGGACGTCGGCGTTCCGGTTGGCGTGCTTCACGCGATGATCGACGCGCGCCGCTGGGACATCGCGCGCGAGGCATTCGACGATTGGGCGGCGTTTGATGCGCATATCAATGCGACCTCCGGCGGGTTGGTTTGGGCCGGGGCGACGGCATTGGGCGCACCGGATGCTCTGGAAGCGCCTTGCCGGGATGCCGGATATGCCATCGGGGTGGCCAACTGGCTGCTGGCCGTTCCGGCGTTGGAGGCCGCAGGCCGGATGCCACTGCCCGATGGGCGGCCCGAGGCGGTGCGGGAATTGGCGCTCCGCGCCCGGGCGCGGTTGCAGGCTGCGCGGCGGGCCGATATTGCGGCGGCAACCCCGGCACTCAGGCCCGGGTGGCAGGCGGCGGTGATCCTGAAACGGGCGGCGCGTATGCCGGGCGCGGTGGCTGGCGGGCAGCTTGAACCGGGGCCGTTGCGCAAATCGGCACTGCTGGTGGCCAAGACGCTGGTGGGTGGGTGGTGAGTGGCGGGGTTGTCATTGGCCGGGAGTGGACGTTCGTACATGCGAAGTGCAAGCCGGGCGAGCGTCTGTCTGAGGGATGGCGCAAACTCGGGTCAAGTTTGGCAATTTATGGTGAAGGGTTAGCCTGAAGTTTTGTGGGTGGCGCGACGTTTCAGAAGCGCCTGCCCGCCGGGCAGACAGGCGCTCGCCCGGCGCCCTGCGGGCTTGATTCCGGGCGGAAAGTTGTGTGAGGCCATCGACCACTCACGGCCGAAACCCGTCCCAAGCCGTAACTCACGCCGCCCGGCGCGCCAGCCAGATCAGCGCGCCGCCTGCCAGCGCCAGAAACGGCACCATGGCATAGTTGACCGAATGCCAGCCCTGCACAACATCGCCCCCCACACAGTTCATCAGCCCGCCTGACGACAGCGAGGCGAGGGTGACGAAACCGAAAACGATCATGTCGTTCATGCCCTGAACGCGCCCACGTTCGTGCGGCTCATGCGCGCCGGCCAGCATGCTGGTTGCGCCGATGAACCCAAAGTTCCAACCGATGCCCAACAGGACCAGCGCCCCAAAGAAATTGCCCAGCGTAATCCCCTGCAGCGCCACCAGACCGGCGGCGGCAAGGCAGACCAGGCCGACCGCAATGATCCGAGGCGCGCCGAACCGGGCGATCAGATGGCCGGTCACGAAACTGGGCGCGAACATCGCCAGCACATGGGCTGAAACGATGTCATTGGCGTTGTTCTTGGTAAACCCGCAGCCGACCACCGCCAGCGGGGTCGAGGTCATCACCAGGTTCATCAGCGAATAGGCGACCATGGCGCAGATCACCGCCACCATGATGCGTGGGGTTCTAAGCAACTCGGGGATCGTGCGGGCGCGCGCGGCAGTTTCCCGCGTGACCTTCGCGACCTTTCCGGGCAGGTCGAGTGCGAAGAACAGGAACATCCCGACGATATTCAGCGCTGCAATCGCAAGATAGGTTCCCACGAAGGGGATGACATAGGCGTCCTGGACCAGTTTGTTCAGCTGCGGGCCGACCACGGCGCTTAGCAACCCGCCGGCCATGACATAGCTGATGGCCTTGGGGCGGAAGGCCTCGGACGCGGTATCCGTGGCCGCAAAGCGATAAAAGCCCTGCGCCGACATGTAGATGCCGGTCATATAGCTGCCCGCCAGAAGCAGCGCGAAGGACCCGATCCACAAGCCATAGGCCGAAGTTAGCGCCCCCACCGCGCCACCAATTGCGCCGATGAAGAACCCGAAGCGCCGCCCGCGCCGCTGCATCAGCGGGCTGATCCATGGCGCGGTCGTCATCGACCCGAACACGACGAGAGAGATTGGCAACGTTGCCAGGCACGGGTTTGTCGCCAGGTAATTTCCCGCCAGCCCGCCTGCCACAAATGTCATCGGCATCTGGCTGCCAAGGACCGCCTGTGCTGCGACCAGAACGGCCACATTGCGCCGCGCGCGGGCGTCGGAATCGGGCAGGGCGGCGCTGTCAGTCATGGGGTCTGCCTACGCCGGGTTTTGGGCAACGTCCAGCACGCTCAGCATTGGTCGATGATATGCGCGAAAGAGCCTGAGACATTTCCCTGAACCAGACCCATTGGCGCCAAGGCGTTGCCTTCGGCATCTTCGGCCTGCCAAAGCGGTTCGCCTTCGGCCTTGAGCGTGGTGGCATAGTGGAATTCGTGGCCAGTGAAGTGGCCGACAGCGCCCCTCGCGCGCGCCATGTTCCCGAGGTATCCGCGCAGGCGCCGATATCCAAGATGCAGTCTGCGTTCGGCAAAGCTGGTCTCGAGCGTCAGCAGGCCAGCCATCTTGTGACGCGTGCCATCAGCATCGGTCAGGGCGTCGCCCAGAACCATATAGCCGCCGCATTCACCATATATTTCAGTAGTTTGCGCGGCCTCCCGCAGGCTTTCAAGGAAGATCGAGTTCTGCGCCAGCCGCGCGCCATGCAATTCGGGATACCCGCCGGGCAGGAAGATGCGGTCAGCCTTGGGCACTGGTTCATTGGCGAGCGGGGAAAAGAACGTCAGCGTGGCCCCGGCCGCGCGCCACATGGCCAGTTGATGGGGGTAGGCGAAGGCAAAAGCCGCATCGCGGGCAATGGCGATGCGTTGCGGCAGGATTCCGCGTGACCTCGGGTTGTTGAACAGGCTGGCGGCCTCGAATCGTGCGGCCAAGCCTTGCAAGGCCTCCAGATCGAGGTGTTTGGCGACTGTGACCGCCGCGTGGTCCAGAAACGCATCCAGATCGGGGTGCTCAGCAGCTTGCACCAGCCCCAGATGGCGGGACGGCAGCGTCAGGTTGGCATCACGCGGGATCGCGCCCAGAACCGGGATCGCCAGCGGTTCCAGCGCCGTTTTCAGCAGCCTTGCGTGACGCGGGCTGCCGGTTCGGTTCAGGATAACTCCGCCAATGCGGACATGCGGATCGTGGCGGGCGAAACCGGCAATCAGGGGCGCGATGGATTGCGACATCCGTGCTGCGTCCACCACCAGAACCACAGGCAGGCCCATAATGCGCGCCAGATCGGCGGTTGCGCCTTTGCCGTCGGGCGGCGCGCCGTCGAACAGCCCCATGGCCCCTTCGATCAGCAACAGCCCCTTGCCAGTGGCCAACGCGCTGATGCGCGCCGCGCTCATCGCCCAGGCATCCAGGTTCATGCAGGGCGCGCCGCAGGCGGCCTCGTGAAAGCGCGGGTCGATGTAATCGGGGCCGGATTTCGCGCCCCGCACCGCAACCCCGGCGCGTTTCAGCGCGCGCAGCAGGCCAAGGGTCAGTGTGGTCTTGCCGCTTCCCGAAGACGGCGCCGCCAGGATCAGGCCGCGGGACTTCAAATCGAATTTCCTTCGGAAATCCGATCAATGCCTCCGGCGGGGATATTTTTGACAAGAAAATTGGGGCGGGGTGTTCTGATTGAACGGCTGCCGCCGCTGGCGGAAGGACCGGCGGTCACGCGCTTTCCGCAGGGCGCCCACGGCCCAGCGGATCACTGTTGCGCGCGGGTTCGCCCAGCGCCATCGCCTGCCAGTCCAGCGCCTGGCGCATAAGGACCGAGCGGCCGACGCAAATGATCGCGGGCGGTTCCAGCCCGCTGGCGGCAAGATCCGCAACCAGCGATCCCAGCGTGGTTTCCAGCACCTGTTGCGCGTCCGTCGTGGCGGCCGTGACCACCGCCACCGGTTCGTCCGCCGCCCGGCCCGCGCCCAGCAACGCCTCGGCAATCACCCCGGCGTGTTTCATGCCCATATAGATGACCAGCACCTGCGAGCCGTCCGAGATTGCCTGCCAGTTCAGGCTGCCGGGCGTCTGGCCCGACTGGTCGTGCCCGGTCACAAAGGTCACCGACTGGTTCACATCGCGGTGGGTCACCGGAATCCCCGCATAGGCCAGCCCGCCGATACCCGCGCTGATGCCCGGAATGATGCGGATCGGGATGCCGTGCTGCACCAGGGTCTGCGCCTCTTCCCCGCCGCGCCCGAAGACGAAGGGATCGCCCCCCTTCAGCCGCAATACCCGCCGTCCGGCGCGGGCCAGATCGACCAGTTGCAGGCTGATATCGCGCTGTTTCGCGCTGGGCTTGCCGCCGCGTTTTCCGGCATAGATATGCGTCGCATCTGGCGCGAAATCCAGGATCGCGGGATCAACCAGTGCGTCGTAAACCACCACATCCGCCTGTCGCAGCGCGTTCAGCGCATGCAGCGTCAGCAGTCCCGGATCGCCCGGACCGGCGCCGACCAGCCAGACCCAGCCGGCATCCAGCCGGGGCCAATCGTGCTTGGGAAGATCTGGCGCATTCATGGGGTGGTTATGGCGCGTGGCGTTGCGGTTGAAAAGGCGCTGCGCGACGCCTTATGCGCCGGTTTCGCCTTCCAACCCCAGCTTGTCGCGCATGAAGGCCAGCGCCACCGACAACCCGTCGGGCGCGATGCCATGTTCGGTGCCTTTCATGACATGGGCGTAAACCTCGAACCCCGCGGCGGTCAGCGCGTTGGCAGCGGCGGGCAGTGACTCCGGCGGCACCACCGGATCCTGATCGCCGTGCAACAACAGGATCGGCGGGCGGCAGAGGACCTCATCCTCCAACCGTTCCGGTGCCAGCAGGCGCCCGGAAAACCCGACGACGCCCGCGACAGGTTCGGCCCGGCGCGGGGCCACCTGCAACGACATCATCGTGCCTTGCGAAAACCCGACAAGGATCATCCGATCCGCGCTCAGCGCCTCAACCTCGAGCATGTGATCGAGGAAGGCGTTCAGATCGTCAGCGGATCGCGCGACCGAGGCTTCGGATTGTTCCTGACTGGACCCGTCCATCCACGGGATCGGAAACCACTGATACCCGCCGGGATTCATGGCGTTCTGTTCCGGCGCATCCGGCGCCACGAAGGCGGTGCCCGGCATATGCGGCGCCAGCGGTTCGGCCAGCCCCAGAAGGTCAGCACCATCCGCGCCATAGCCATGCAGAAACACCACGAGAGAGGTCGCCAGATCCGGCCCGCGCCGTTTGAATTCCAATGTCACCTTATACCCTCGCGCTGTTTGTCGACCCGGTAGTAGGCCCAGAGGATGCGCGCCGCAACCGACCGCCAGGGCGACCAGTCTTCGGCCATCTGCCGCATCGCGCGTTCAGTCGGGCGTTCGGGCAGGGCGAACAGAACGCGCGCCGCTTCCTGTAGGGCCAGATCGCCATGGGCAAAAACGTCTGCACGCCCCAGGCTGAACATCGCATAGATCTCGGCCGTCCAGCGCCCGATGCCGGGCACCGCGATCAGGGTGGCGATCACCTGATCCGTCTGGGCGCCGCGCAGCGCGGTATAGTTGATCCGGGCGGTGCCGAGTTCGCGGGCATAACGCACCTTCTGACGGGACAGGCCCACAGCGCGCAGATCGTCATCGCTGGCCGCCATGATCTTGCGCGGCCCGGTCAGACGCGCGGCTTTCATTTTCTTCCATACGGCAGCGGCGGCTGCGGTCGAGATCTGCTGGCTGACAATAGCGCTCAGCAATTCTTCGAAGCCGTCTTTGCGCAATCGCAGCGGCAGCGGCCCGGTCAAGGGCAGGGCGCGCGCAAATTCCGGGTGCCGCGCGGCGAGGGCTGCGGCCCCTTCGGCGACGCAGGCGTCGGAGGTGATGATCCGCCCGACGCTCACAGCAGTGAGTCGACCCAAGCCAGCGCCTCGGCCACGGTTGCGACCCTTGGCGCATCAGGCTGCGGCGGGCGCGCGATCATCGCAACCGGAATGCCAAGTTCACGTGATGCATGAAGTTTCGTGGCCGAGGCTGCGCCGCCCGCGTTTTTGACCACCAGCCAGTCGATGGCCAGATCTTGAAAAAGTGCAACTTCCTGTGCGGTTGAAAAGGGCGGGCGGCCGATGATCCAACCGCCATCCGGAAAGGGAAATGGCGCCTTCGGCGGGTCAATCTGACGGCAGAGCAACCTGCGGTTTATCGCAAGATCTGCGAACCGTGGCAGGGTTTGGCGACCCGTGGCCAGGAAAACGGTCTTGCCTTCCGGAATGATGTTGGCGACGTCGGTTTCATCCGCAACCTCGGTCCAGGTGTCGCCATCCACCGGGGTCCATTGCAGCCGGAGAAGTTGCAAATAGGGAAGCCCGCGCGTCTGTGAAATCTGCGCGGTCCGGGTGCTGACCTGGGCGGCGAATGGATGGGTGGCGTCCAGAATTGCGTCAGGCCGGTGGTGATCCAGCCAGGCCGCGAAGCCGGCATCACCACCAAAACCGCCTGTCCGTGTTTCGACCGGCAAGGCCGCTGGCGTGCGTGTCGCACCTGCCAGTGACGCCACGACGGAAAGGTCATCACGCCCCGCCAAAGCCGCCGCGATCTGGCGCGCCTCACCCGTTCCGGCCAGTAATAGAAGCTTCATGGCCCGGCCTGCGCGATCACTGTGCCATTACGATCTACGATGACAATATCTGATTTTATTTCAGTTGCTTTCAGAATGGAGTGAATGTTTTGCATCGCATTTTGTGCGACGATGTCCGCCAGTTTGATGCCCGCACGTTGAAGCGCCTCTAGCGCCGTATTGGCGTCTGACACGTCTGGCAGGCCTGCGGCGACTGACCAACCCGAAAGCTGCGCAAAATCGACTTGTGATCGGCCAGAGTGCAGATCCCGCGCGCCTTGGGCCAGCTTGGTCATCTTGCCGATGCCGCCACCGATCGTGATGCGGGGAATCGGGTTTTTTATCAGATACTTGAGGAGGCCTCCGGCAAAATCCCCCATATCCAGCATCGCGTGATCCGGCAGGCCAAACAGCGCCTGGACGGCGGCTTCGGACGTCGCACCTGTACAGCCGGCGACATGGGTCAGCCCATCGGCGCGCGCCACGTCGATACCGCGATGGATCGAGGCGATCCAGGCCGCGCAAGAGAATGGCCTGACGATTCCGGTGGTCCCGAGAATCGACAACCCACCCTCGATTCCCAACCGGGGGTTCCAGGTTTTCAGGGCGATTTCAGCACCATGGGGGATCGAGATGGTGATTTCCACGCCGGGCTTTCGCCCAAACTGGGCGGCGCGCTCTGCGACCACGGCTTGCATGAATTCGCGCGGTTTGGGGTTTATCGCCGCCGCGCCCACGGGGATCGGCAGGCCGGGTTTGGTGACGGTCCCGACGCCCGCTCCGGCGCGGAAGGTCACCCCGCCGGGCGCTTCGGCAACCCGTGCGATGACCAGACAGCCGTGTGTGACATCCGGGTCGTCGCCTGCGTCCTTGATGATCCCGGCTTCGGCCCAACCTTCGCCGAAACCCCTGTGGTGCAACGGAAATTCCGGCGTTTCGCCACCGGGAAGGGTGACCGAGACTGCGCTGGGAAAGGCGCCACCCCACAGCCGCGTCAACGCCGCCGATACCGCCGCGGTCGCGCAGGTGCCCGTTGTCCAGCCGCGCCGCAGTGGGCCGTCAGGTTTACGGGTCATGGCGGAGGTTTGGCATCAGTAACTTCCTGCGGGCGGGCCGGGTAACTCTAGGCAGCGGGCCGACCGATTGGCAAGTCATCGCGGTGCCGCAACCAACAGCCCGGCCGGCCTTGGTCCGGGGAATATCTAGGGGGTTGCCTGCATCGGCTCGCCAGATATAGTCCGGCCAAAGCCCGGACAGCCGGTGCCGCCCGGGACGCGCCTGAGAATGGCCGAACGGGGTGTGGATCACGCGATGCTCGACGGGGACTTCAGAACCAATTTTGTCCGTGAACCCAAGGGGTTGCACGACAATCCTGCGCTGGTACTTAATGCAGATTATCGCCCGCTGAGCTATTACCCGCTTTCGCTGTGGCCCTGGCAGGATGCGGTGAAGGCGGTCTTCCTCGACCGGGTGCAGATCGTCGCGGAATATGACGAGGTTGTGCGATCCCCCACCACGGAAATCCGCATCCCCTCGGTCGTGGTGCTGCGTGATTATGTGAAACCGCGCCGCCGTGTGGCCTTTACCCGGTTCAACCTGTTCCTGCGCGATGAGTTCCTGTGCCAATACTGCGGCGCCAAGGACGATCTGACCTTCGACCATGTGATTCCGCGCGCCCGGGGTGGTGTGACCAGTTGGGAAAACGTGGTCGCCGCATGTTCAAAGTGTAACCTGCGGAAGGGTTCGCAAAGCCTTAAGAGGTCAGGACTTTCTTTGAACAGATCGCCACGGAAACCGGATTCAGAACAGCTCAAGAACCTGGGTCGGAAGTTCCCGCCCAACCACCTGCACGACACCTGGGTCGACTTCCTGTACTGGGATGCGGAACTTCAGGAATAGGCCTGCAAAGGGGCGCCGACAATGCAAATGCAAAGTTTTGACCACGTCAATGTGCGCACGGCAAATCTGGCCGGGATGATCGCATGGTATTCGGATGTTCTGGGCCTGGTGTCAGGAAAACGCCCGAATTTCCCGTTCAACGGTGCCTGGATGTACCTGGGCGATCAGGCGATCGTTCATCTGGTGGAGGAGGCGGACACACCCGCCAACAGCGACCCGCAGATTGAACATTTCGCCCTGCGGGCCACCGGGCTTTCGGACTTCCTGGCGCATCTGAAGGCCCGAGACATCGACGCGAAACTGGTCGAAGTTGACGGCTTCGGGATTACCCAGGTCAACATCTTTGATGTGGATGGCAACCACATCCACATAGATTTTCACAACGAATCAGCGGCTTAGGCCGAACAGCTGGCCCCGCCCAACACGCAGAACTTGGCGCAGTGCGGGTGGTTTAACTGTACTGCACCCTCGGCCTGTTCCAGCGTTTCGCCCAGTTCGAATTCTGCCTCATAAGGAAGCAGGGTGCAGGCGACGACAGCGGGACGCGCGGCCCCCTTGCGTTTGACCACCATGCGCGAACTGGAACACATCACCCCGTCTGGTTCCTTGCCGAGGATTCCCCAACAGGCGGTGGTGATTTCTGCTACATCAACGGATTCATCCATTTCTGGAAAAAGAACCGTTTCCATAGGATCTTGCGCGTCAATCCTGAAGTTATGCTTCGCGTACAGCCGGGCAAATCCGGCCCGGGCATCCGCGTCGCTTTCACCCCAGACGGTGCGCCCGGCGACGGTCATCGCGATACCAGCATCGCGCAGCCACTCCATGCCCTTCAGCGTCAGATCGAAGGACCCTGTGCCACGTTCCTGATCGTGGAAATCCGCGCTCCAGTGATCGACCGAAATGCGCAAGGTCAGATTGTCGCCGAAATCCGCGACCAACCCTTCTAGCCCGGCGCGCATGCGGGGGCGCATCATCGGGCGCATGGCGTTGGTCAGAATCAAAACCTCATAACCGCGTTCAAGTGCGGCGCGTGTCATTGCAATGATGTCCGGGTTCATGAACGGCTCTCCGCCGGTGAAGCCGATTTCGCGCACGCCCCATTTGCGGGCCTCAAGCTGGTCCAGAAAGGCCACCACCTCATCCGTGGTGATATAGACCAGCCTGTCGTTACTGGGAGAGCTTTCGATATAGCAATTCACACACTCGATGTTGCACAACGTGCCGGTATTGAACCACAGCGTCTGCGGGTCGGTCAGGGCAACGCGCGCGCGTTCTTCGCCTTTGGCGGTGATAAACGGGTGATCGAATTTGCCGTATCCACCGGCAGGTGCCTGATCTTCCATGATTTTTCCCACATTCCCCTGTGCGTCGCAATGTCTTAACGCGCCGTTGCGCCTGCGAAAAGCGGCCTTGATCACTTTGACGCAGTTGTGAACCCTGCGCGCATCGCTAGACTTCGCCCTAAGATTTGATAGAGAGCGGGCAGAACTGTCGTTAGCGCTAACAAGATGCCCTTTAACACGCCTATTCAGATGCCCATCGGAGGCCCCATGGTTTCACGCACAATCCCCGTCGCCCCGTTTGATCTGGTCATATTCGGCGGCACCGGCGATCTGGCCCGGCGCAAGATCCTGCCGGGGCTGTTCCGCCGGTTCCTGGCCGGGCAAATGCCCGAAGATGCGCGTGTGATTGGCTGCGCGCGCGGCGATCTGACCGACGCCGCTTATCGCCGGATGATCAAGGAGGCGATTGAGGAGTTCACCCCCAAGGCGATCCGAAAAGCCAAGGATGTCACTGCCTTCGTCAACCATCTTCATTACGTCAAGGTGGATGCGGTTGGCACGGCGGGGTGGAAGGACCTCAAGGCGCATATGCGCGATGGGGTGATCCGGGCATTCTATTTCTCGGTCGGGCCCAGCCTGTTCGGGGCGATTGCAGAACGGCTTCACAGTCATACCATTGCGGATCGTGACAGCCGGATCGTGGTGGAAAAGCCCTTCGGGCGCGATCTGGAAAGCGCGAAGGCGCTGAACGGAACCCTGGCCGAGCATTTTGATGAGCATCAGATTTACCGGATCGACCATTATCTGGGCAAGGAAACCGTCCAGAACCTGATGGCGATCCGTTTTGGCAACGTGTTGTTTGAACCGCTGTGGAAGGCGCAATATGTTGATCATATCCAGATTACCGTGGCCGAAACTGTCGGGATCGAGGGGCGCGGCGCCTATTACGACAAATCCGGCGCGATGCGGGACATGGTGCAGAACCACCTGATGCAGCTTTTGTGTCTGACGGCGATGGAACCGCCCAGCCGCTTCGACCCGGATGCGGTGCGCGATGAAAAGCTGAAAGTCATCCGCGCGTTGGAACCTGCTGGCCCCGAAGATTATGTCCGTGGTCAGTATAAGGGCGGCGACGACCTCAGCAGTTATCACGAAGATGTCGAAGACCCGGGCAGCATCACCGAAAGCTTCATCGCGATGAAGGTGAAGGTGTCGAACTGGCGCTGGAACGGCACGCCGTTTTACCTGCGCACCGGCAAGCGCCTGAAGGCGCGCATGTCCGAGATTGTGGTGCGTTTCAAGGAACCGCCCCATTCGATTTTCGAATCCGACGCTGGCACCCATTCCAACGCCCTGACAATCCGCCTGCAACCGAACGAGGGGATCGACCTGAGCGTCACCATCAAGGAACCCGGCCCCGGCGGCATGCGGCTGGTCGAGGTGCCGCTGGATATGACCTTCGCAGACGCGCTTGGCCCCGAAGCCGGTGAAATCCCGGATGCTTATGAACGGCTGGTCATGGATGTGATCCGGGGCGACCAGACCCTGTTCATGCGCGGCGATGAGGTCGAGGCCGCCTGGGCCTGGACCGATCCGATCATCGAAGATTGGCGCGGGCGCGAAGAAAAACCGCTGCCGTATGACAGTTATTCATCCGGTCCCGAAGATGCGCTGATGCTGCTGCATCGCGACGGGCGCCGCTGGAGGGAGATCGAGCAATGAATTTCGTCGAATACCCCGATCGAGAGATGCTGGCCATAGACCTGGCCAACCGGCTGGCGGGTGATCTGAACATGGCGCTATTGCAGCATGACACCGTGTCCTTTGCGGTGCCGGGCGGCACGACCCCGGGGCCGGTGTTCGATACGCTCTGCGCGGCCGATCTGGACTGGTCGCGCGTGCGCGTGATGCTGAGTGATGAACGCTGGGTGCCGGAACAGTCCGAGCGTTCCAACACGCGGCTGCTGCGCGAACGGCTGTTGGTGAACCGCGCGGCGGCGGCGACGCTGGTGCCGCTGTTTGCCGATGCACCAGAACCCGAAGATAAACTGGCCGAGCTGACCGCCGGTCTGACGCCGCATCTGCCGCTTTCGGTGCTGCTTTTGGGGATGGGGGCGGATATGCATACCGCCTCGCTGTTTCCCGGTGCGGATCGTCTGGCCGAAGCGCTGGACCCGCACGCACCGCCGCTTTTGGCGATGCGGGCACCGGGCGCGCCGGAACCGCGGGTAACGCTGAGTGCGCCGGTTCTGGACGGGGCGATCATTAAGCACATCGTCATAACCGGGCCGGAAAAGCGCGAGGCATTGGACAAGGCGGGGCATCTTGGCGCCATGGACGCGCCAATTCACGCCGTCTGGGGCGGCGCAACCGTGCATTGGGCTGAGTAACGGATCGAAGGGTTTGGAATGAACGACGTGATGAAACAGGCCTGGGCCACTTTGGATGCGCAGGCAGCAGCAGCGCAGGAACGCGATATCCTGTCGCTGATGGATGATGACCGCGCAACCGGGTTTTCGGCCCGCGCGGGCGACCTGTTGCTGGATTATTCGAAAACCGCGATGGACGATGCGGCGCGGGACGCGCTGCTGGGCCTTTATGATGCCGCCGGGGTTGCCGCCAAGCGCGATGCGATGTTCGCGGGCGCCCTGATCAACGAGACTGAAGGCCGCGCCGTGCTGCATACCGCGCTGCGCAATCTGGATGGCGACCCGGTCATGGTGGATGGCGCGGACGTGATGCCCGGCGTGCTGGGCACATTGGCGCGGATGGAGGCATTTGCCAAATCCGTGCGCGACGAAGGCTTTGCCGGGCAGGGCGGGGCAATCACTGATGTGGTGAACATCGGCATTGGCGGGTCCGATCTGGGCCCGGCGATGGCGGTGCGCGCGCTGTCGCCCTATCACGATGGGCCGCGGGTGCATTTCGTCTCGAACGTTGACGGGGCGGATATCGCCGATACGCTGCGCGGGCTGGATGCGACGCGGACGCTGGTGATCGTGGCGTCGAAAACCTTCACCACGATCGAAACCATGACCAACGCGAAAACCGCGCGGGCGTGGATGTCGCAAACGGTCAGCGACCCGGGCGCGCAGTTCGCCGCCCTGTCCAGCGCCGAAGAAAAGACCACCGCCTTCGGCATCGCGCCTGAACGTGTTTTCGGGTTCGAAGATTGGGTCGGCGGACGCTATTCCATGTGGGGGCCAATCGGGCTGAGCCTGATGATCGCCATCGGCCCGGATGCCTTCCGCGCCTTCCTGCGGGGCGCGCAGGCGATGGATCTGCATTTCCGCAGCGCTGACCCGGCCGAAAATATGCCCGTGATGCTGGCGCTGACCGGGATCTGGCACAATCAGGGGCTGGGCCATGCAACCCGCGCGGTGCTGCCTTATGACAACCGGCTGGCGCGGCTTCCGGCGTATCTGCAACAGCTTGAGATGGAATCAAACGGCAAGCGGGTCAGCATGGACGGCGCGGATCTTGCGCGCGCGTCCGGTCCGGTTGTCTGGGGTGAACCGGGGACCAACGGGCAGCATGCGTTTTATCAACTGATACATCAGGGAACGCGGGTCATCCCTTGTGAATTCATGATTGCTGCCAATGGGCATGAGGGTGATCTGACCCATCAGCACCGGCTGCTGATCGCCAATTGCCTGGCGCAGTCCGAGGCGCTGATGCGCGGTCGCAGCCTTGAAGAAGCACGCGCGCTGATGGCCGCGAAAGGGCTGGAGGGGGCCGAGCTGGATCGCCAGGCCCGCCACCGAGTGTTTCCGGGCAATCGCCCCTCGACCACTTTGGTCTATCCGCTGCTGGACCCGGCCACGCTGGGCGCGATCATCGCACTTTATGAACACCGGGTGTTTGTCGAAGGGGCGATTCTTGGCATTAACTCTTTCGATCAATGGGGCGTCGAACTGGGCAAAGAACTGGCCGCCGCGCTGGAACCGCTGGTCGCAGGCCGGGCGAGCGCGACCGATAAGGACGCATCGACCCGCGCGCTGGTGGACTTTATGTTGGCGAACGAAGGCAGCTGACCGGGCGGCGCCGCCCGTCAGTCGACGGTTTTCGGAACGTCCAGATGTTGCATCGGCGGCGCGTCAGGATGGTCGATGGCGTGGCGCGCGGCATCGGCCAGAAATTGCCCGGCAGCCATCACGTTTTCCTTCACAGACAGGATCGCCGGGCGGAAGGTGGCCAGGAAGGGCATCGCTTCTTTCGCAACGATATCAATGTCTTTGCCGACAACCGCGCCCAATCCTTCGATCGCAGCAGTCGCACCCATACAAGCCATGACCGACGCGCAGACAATCCCGTCGGTGTCCGGTTTCTGTTGCAGGAACTTTCGGGTTTCCTCGGCTATTTTGTCGTTCTGATCGTCGCTTGTGGCACTGTCTAGAACCGCGCCGCGATAGCCCGGACGCTGCGCGACGCTCAGCAGGCCATCGCGCATTTCCGTTGCATAGTTCTGATAGAGCGGCGGCGCGATCAGCAGCAGATTGCGCCGCCCCCGATCTGCAAGCGCCTGCGCGGCGATGCGACCATAGGCGCAGTTGTCGAAGTCGAAATAGGCGTGCCGGTCCGACCAGATCGTGCGCCCGTGGGTGACAAAGGGAAAGTTGACGCGCATCAGATATTCGACGCGCGGATCTTCTTGCTGGGTCTGGTTCAGAATGATGGCGTCGGCGGAATGGGTTTCGACCACATAGCGGACCGGGTCCATCGGGTTTTCATCGGGGAAATAGGGCGTGATGATCATGTGATAGGGGCTGGCCCGCAGCGCCCCGGCTGCCGCGTTAATCAGACGCGCGGTGTGGTTCATCACCTCGTGTTCGGTGCTCAGCAACAGGGCGATCACGTTGGTCTTGCCGGTGCGCAGACGCACCCCGGCGCGGTTCGGGACATAGCCGACGCTGGCTGCCGTTTCGCGCACCCGAACCTTGGTATCGTCGCCAATGTCGGGGGCATCGTTCAGCGCCCGGCTGACCGTTGCCACCGCCAGCCCCGTCAACCGCGAGATGGTCTTGAGCGTCGGGCGTTCGCCCGGCGCCAGGCCGGTGATCTCGTTCGCTGCGGGGTCCGAATCAGTCATCTGGACTCACCTTGGCCTTTCGGTTTTTCGCAGGTCTGACCCTGCCGGCATCTGAACATTCGGGTGCGGCGCAACCGCATGATTCCCGAAGATGTTTGCGCTAACGTGCCGAAATCCTGTAAGATATCGGCGGTATTATGGGGCGCATCATTTCTGGCAGCATACTACGAAACCATCTTGTTTTGTAAATCTATAACGTTATAGTTCGTCCGATAACGATACAGAAGTCAGGGAGGACTCATCGTGAAATCACTGAAATTCCTGCTGGGCGCGACTGCCCTATGCGCCACCCCCGCCATGGCGGCCGACCTTGAGGTCGTGCATTGGTGGACCTCGGGCGGCGAAGCGGCGGCAGTCGCCGAATTTGCCAAGGCGCTGGATGCCACGGGCGAGCATAAGTGGGTCGACGGCGCGATTGCCGGCGGCGGCGGCACCAACGCGATCCCGGCCGTTGTGTCGCGGATGCTGGGTGGCGATCCTCCGGGTGCGACGCAGTTCAACCATGGCCGTCAGGCTGAAGAGCTGGTGGCCGAAGGTCTGTTCCTTGACCTGACCGAACTGGCCGAGGCCGAGGGCTGGCGCGACTTCGTGTTCCCAACCTCGTTGCTCGATTCCTGCACATTGGACGGCAAGCTGTACTGCGTTCCGGTCAACATCCACTCCTGGCAGTGGATTTGGCTGAGCAATGGCGCCTTCGAAAAGGCCGGTGTTGACGTTCCGGCGAACTGGGACGAATTCGTCGCGGCGGCCCCGGCCCTGCGCGAAGCTGGCATTGCGCCTTTGGCCACTGGTTCGCAGGCATGGCAGTCCAGCGGTCTGATCACCAACGTTCTGGCGGTGAACATCGCGGGCACCGATGCCTGGCGCAAGGTGAACGTCGACAAGGATGCCGAATTCGCGGCCAGCGCAGACTACGCGCCGGTCTTCGAAGCAGCAGCCATCGCGCGTGATCTGTCCCAGGACATTGATGTCACCGACTGGAATCTGGCCACTGCGGCTGTGATCACCGGCCAGGCGGCCGCGCAGATCATGGGTGACTGGGCGCAGGGTGAATTCGCCGTGGCCGAAGCGGTTGCTGGCGAAGATTACACCTGCCTGCCGGGTCTGGGTAAGAACGAGGTGCTGCAACTTGGCGGCGACGCGTTCTACTTCCCCAAGAACTCGGATCCCGATGTCGAAGCCGCGCAGCTGAAAATGGCGTCGCTGATGATCTCGAAAGAGGTTCAGGTCAGCTTCAACCTCAAGAAGGGTTCGCTTCCGATTCGGGGTGATGTGGATCTGTCGGCTGCCAATGACTGCATGAACAAGGGTCTGGCGATCCTTGCCGAAGGCAACATCCTTCCGGGCGGCGACATGGCGCTGACGCGCGACACGGTCGAGCAGATCAACGACCTGATGGTCCAGTTCTGGAACTCGGACATGTCGGCCGATGAAGTTCAGGGCAAATACGCCGAACTGATCGGCAGCGCCGAGTAATTCGGGCCCAAACCGACAGGGCAGGCGCCACGCAGCGCCTGCCCGAACCACAACATTCATGATACGCGGCGCAAGACATTGCGCGACACAGACGGGGGGCGTTATGGCAGAGTTCAAGCGGCCAATTTCAATTCTGCGCAATCCCGCCTCCAAGATCGCCTCGATCCCGATGGTTCTGACGGCGGTGGTGATCTTCGTGGGCTGTACGCTTTGGACGGTGGCCTATTCCTTCACCGGCTCCAAATTGTTGCCACGCTGGCGCTGGGTTGGCATGGATCAGTACGAGCGGCTTTGGGACACCGACCGCTGGATCATCTCGATCGGCAATCTGGCGATCTATGGCACGCTGATGATGATCCTGTCGCTGGCGCTGGGCTTCTTGCTGGCAGCCCTGCTGGATCAGAAAATCCGTGGCGAGAATATCTTTCGCACCATATTCCTCTACCCCTACGCCCTTAGCTTCGTGGTCACCGGGCTGACCTGGCAATGGCTGCTGAACCCTGATTTCGGCGTGCAGAAACTGGTCCGCGATATGGGCTGGGAGACGTTTCAGTTCGCGCCGCTGGCCAACAGCGACTGGGCGATCTATGGCGTCCTGCTTGCCGGGCTGTGGCAGGGCACGGGGCTGGTGATGGTGATCATGCTGGCCGGGCTGCGCGGCATTGATCAGGAAGTCTGGAAAGCCTCGCGCGTGGACGGCATACCGACCTGGAAAACCTATATCTATATCGTCATCCCGATGATGCGCCCGATCTTCGTGACCGCCGTTGTGCTGGTCGCCACCGGCATCATCAAGATCTTCGACCTGATCGTGGCCCAGACCGATGGCGGGCCGGGTCTGTCGACCGAGGTTCCGGCGAAATACGTCTATGACATGATGTTCTCAAGCCAGAACCTGGGGCAGGGGTTTGCCGCCTCGACGACCATGTTGCTGGTGGTGCTGGCGCTGATCATCCCATGGTCGATCTATGAATTCGGAGGGCGCCGCAATGAGCACTGAATTGACCGGCCCCAGCGGCCCGAAACCAACATCGCCGTTTCGGATCACCAACATCTTCGTCTATGGCACGATCACCGTGCTGGCGCTGTACTACCTTGCGCCGCTTTACGTAATGATTGTGACGTCACTCAAAACAGTGGCAGAAATCCGCGACGGCAACGTCTTTGCCCTACCCAGAGAGGTTACAATCGACCCCTGGTTCAAGGCCTGGTCCACGGCTTGTACGGGCCTGAACTGTAACGGGCTGGCCAGCGGGTTCTGGAATTCGGTGATGATTACGGTGCCGTCGGTGGTCGTATCCATCGCGATTGCCAGTGTGAACGGCTATGCGCTGGCAAACTGGCCTTATCGTGGCGCGAACATCTTCTTCACCATTCTGATCTTCGGGGCCTTCGTGCCTTATCAGCTGATGCTATATCCCATCGTCATCATCCTGCGCGAACTCGGCGTGTTCGGCGATTTGACGGGGCTGGTGATCGTGCATTCGATCTTTGGCATGCCGATCCTGACGCTGCTGTTCCGCAACTACTTCAGCTCTCTGCCGGGGGAATTGTTCAAGGCGGCGCGGGTGGACGGGGCCGGGTTCTGGGGCATTTTCTTCAAGATCATGCTGCCGATGTCGATCCCGATCCTGGTGGTGGCGATCATCCTGCAAGTCACTGGCATCTGGAACGATTTCCTGTTCGGCATCGTCTATTCACGGCCCGAAAGCTATCCGATGACCGTGCAGCTGAACAACATCGTCAATTCGACCTATGGTGAGAAGGAATACAACGTCAACATGGCGGCAACGCTGCTGACGGGGCTGGTTCCGCTGACCATTTATTTCATATCCGGAAAGCTGTTCGTGCGCGGCATCGCGGCTGGCGCGGTGAAGGGCTGAACGATGGGTATTCGAACGAAAATTGAAGGCGCCGGGGGCGTGTCTCACAAGGTGAACGCGCAAGGCAATCACACCGCGCCGGGAAGGGCCACATGACAAGCGTAAGTATCAAGAACCTCGACCTGAATTTCGGCGCCGTCGAAGTGCTGAAGGATCTGAACCTCGATATCGCCGAGGGGGAGTTTCTGGTCCTTCTGGGCGCATCGGGCTGCGGGAAATCGACGCTGCTGAACTGCATCGCCGGGCTGCTGGATGTCTCGGGCGGGCAGATTCATATCAACGACAAGAACGTCACCTGGGCCGAGCCAAGCGAACGTGGCATCGGCATGGTGTTCCAGTCTTACGCGCTGTACCCGCAGATGACCGTTGCCGGGAACCTGTCGTTCGGGCTGAAGAATGCCAAGGTGCCCAAGGCCGAGATTGACAAGCGCCTGGCCCGCGCCGCCGAGATCCTGCAGATCGAACCGCTGATGAAGCGCAAGCCCGGCGCCCTGTCGGGCGGGCAGCGTCAGCGCGTTGCCATCGGGCGTGCGTTGGTGCGTGATGTGGATGTCTTTCTGTTTGATGAGCCGCTGTCCAACCTGGATGCCAAGCTGCGCGCCGACCTGCGGGTCGAGATCAAGCGCCTGCACCAGCAACTCCAAAACACGATGGTCTATGTGACCCATGACCAGATCGAGGCGATGACCCTGGCCGACCGGATCGCCATCATGCGCGACGGGTTGATCCAGCAGCTGGCCCCCCCGCATGAGATCTACGGCAAGCCAGTGAATAAATACGTGGCGGATTTCATCGGGTCGCCGTCGATGAACTTCTTTGAGGGCGTCGTCGATGACGGCAAGTTCCGCACCGCCGACATGACGATCCCGCTGGACGGGTATGAATTTGCGCCCGCTGGCAAGTCCGGCGGACCCGCCTGGCTGGGTATCCGGCCCGAGCATATCTCGTACGGGGAGGCTGCCGAAAAAGAAAGTTTCACCACCGAGGTGACGGTCGAGATTGTGGAGCCCATGGGCTCGGACACGCTGGTCTGGACGACGCTGGCTGGCGAACAATTCCGCTTCCGCATGGATGGGCAGGCGATGGTCAAGGCGGGTGATACGCTGAAGATCGGAAGCGACCCGGCGCGCGCCTCGCTGTTTCACAAGGGTGACGAAACCCGCATGTGATCCGCGGCGCGCCTGTCCGAAGCGAAACTTGATGATCTGCTGTCAATGCCTTGAAAGGGCAGGAAAATGACTGAATTCTCATACCAACTATACAGTTCCCGCAATTTCGGCCCGCTGGAGCAGACCCTGCGGATGGTGGCCGATCTGGGCTATGCCCAGGTTGAAGGATACGGCGGCTTGTATTCCGATGCGGCGGCTGTCGAGACACTGAAGGCGGGTCTGGCGGAAACCGGGCTGACGATGCCGACGGCGCATTTCGGGCTGGATCAGGTCGAAAACGATGCGCAGGGCGCTGTGGACGTTGCCCAGGCCCTGGGGATCGAAGCGGTTCTGGTGCCGCACATCGGTCCGGAAGATCGCGCAAGCGACGCCAGCGGATGGGCCGAATTCGGCAAGCGCCTTGCGCGCGCCGGGCAACCGTTCTGGGATGCGGGCCTGACATTCGGCTGGCACAACCACGATTTCGAGTTTGCAGCACTCTCGGACGGGGTCATGCCGCTGGAACTGATCCTTGGCGCCGATGACCGTCTTGCGCTGGAACTGGACGTTGCCTGGGTTGTGGTCGGCGGGCAGAACCCGAACGACTGGATTTCGGGATACAAGAACCGCCTGATCGCGGCGCATATCAAGGATATCGCGCCCAAAGGTGAAGCGACGGATGAAGATGGTTGGGCCGATGTTGGCCACGGCACGATGGATTGGCCCGGGCTTATGGGCGCGCTGAGGGCCACGAATTGCCGGTACTTCGTGATGGAACATGACAACCCATCCGACGATGCCCGCTTTGCAAGCCGTTCGATCGCCTCGGCGACGTCATTCTAGGAATAATCAAATGGAAAAACTCGGCGTTGGCATCATTGGGTGCGGCAATATCTCGGGCGCGTATCTGCGCCTGGCACCAATGTTCAAACATATCGAACTGCTTGCGGTTGCCGACCTGAACATGGATGCGGCGCAAGCGCGGGCCGAGGAATTTGGTGTATCTGCCCGGCGTATTGATGATCTGCTGGTAAGCGATGATATTGATATCATTGTCAATCTCACGATCCCGGATGCGCATTTCGCGGTCACGAAATCCATTCTGGAGGCGGGCAAACACGCCTATACCGAAAAGCCGCTGGTCCTGTCGCTGGACGATGCCAAGACCCTGCGCGACACGGCCGAGGCGCGCGGGCTGCGCGTCGGCTCGGCCCCCGATACGTTTTTGGGCGGTTCCCATCAGCAGGCGCGCGCGATCATCGACGCGGGCGAGGTGGGCAAAATCGTCGCCGGATCCTGCCACGTGATGAGCCACGGAATGGAAGATTGGCATCCGAACCCGGATTTCTTCTTCCTGCCCGGTGCTGGCCCGATGCTGGATGTCGGGCCCTATTACGTCACCAACCTGATCCAGTTGATCGGCCCTGTGAAACGCGTCGGGGCGCTGACCTCGTCTGCCAGCGCGACCCGCACCATCACCTCGGCACCGCGAAACGGCGAGGAGATTCCGGTAAAGACGCCGACAAATATCCACGCCCTTCTTGAGTTTGAAAACGGCGCGACCATCACCATGTCGACCAGCTGGGATGTCTGGGCGCACAATCATCCCAACACCGAACTTTACGGCACCAAGGGTTCGATATTCATCCCCGATCCCAACTTCTTCGGCGGCGATCTTAAAGTAACAGGACAGGGGCCGGATACGCTGGATGTGTCGCCCTGGGACCACCCCTTCGGTATCGTGAACGAGGCTGCGGACAACCACGCGAATTATCGTTGTGCCGGGCTTGCGGATATGGCGGCGGGCATTCTGGAAGATCGGGGGCATCGATGCTCACTCGAACTGGCGGTGCATGCGGTGGATGTCATGACCTCGGTTCTGAAATCAGGTGAAACCGGCGCGTTTGTCGAGATGACAACCACCTGCGATCGGCCCGATCCCCTGACGCCCGAGGCGGCGCGCGCCCTGCTGGCCTGACCCTTGCACCCCGGTGGCGACTGTTGGAAGCTGCCGGAGACAGGGGGGAGGGCGGCGGCATGCAGAAGATCACCTCACAAGCCGACTGGATTGCCCGCGCGAGCGCGGTGCTTCCGGGGGCGACATTCGGCAATTTTGCAGGCGATATCCTGATTGATCGCGGGCAGGGCGCGCGGATCTGGGATGCTGACGGCAAGGAATATGTCGACTATCTGATCGGGTCCGGCCCGATGTTGCTTGGCCATGGGCATCCCGAAGTGGTCGAAACGGTGCTGCAACAGGTGCCGCGCGGCATGACCTTTTATGCCACCAACACCGCAGGCGTCGAACTGGCCGAAGAGATCGTGCGCGCGGTTCCCTGCGCGCAGCAGGTGCGTTTTGTCGCCTCGGGCGGAGAGGCGGATATGTACGCCATCCGGCTGGCCAGGGCGGCGACAAGGCGCGACAAGATCATCAAGTTCGAAGGCGGCTTTCATGGGATGAGTGCCGAGGCGCTGATGTCTCTGTCGCCCTCGGCACGGGTGAATTTCCCGCAAGCGGTGCCGGATTCCGCGGGAATTCCCAATGCGGTGCGCGACCAGATGCTGATCGCCCCATTCAATGATCTGGCGTTCCTGCGCGGGCTTCTGGCCGAACACGGCCCCGAGGTTGCCGCCGTGATTGTCGAGCCATTGCAGCGCGTTATCGCGCCCGAGGCGGGATTCCTTGAAGGGCTGCGGGCGGAATGTGACAAGCACGGTGTTTTGCTGATCTTTGACGAGGTCGTGACCGGGTTCCGCCTGGACTATGGCGGGGCGCAGGAACGTTGGGGGGTTGTCCCGGACATTTGCGCATTGGGCAAGGTCATCGGCGGCGGCTTCCCGGTTGCGGCGCTGGCAGCCAGTGCTGATCTGATGGCGCATTTTGACAAGGCGGCGGTCGATGACGCGCGTTGGCTGATACAATTCGGCACGCTGTCGGGGTTTCCGGTGGGGGCTGTGGCCGGGTTGAAAACATTGGAGATTCTGCGCCGCGATGGCCAGTATGATCGCCTGAAAGCCAATGGCCAGCGCCTGTGGGATATACAAACCAGGGCGCTGAGTGCTGCCGGCGTGGCGCACCGGATTGTCGGCGATGTGACCCTGTTCGACGTGGTCTTCACCCAGGGAGAGGTGCGCGATTACCGCAGCTACCAGACCGGCGATGCCGCAAAGGCGGCCATCTATAACCGGGTGCTGCGCGAAAACGGCGTGTTCAAGCTGCCGGGCAAATTCTATCCCAGCCTGGCGCTGAGCGAGGCGGATTTTGAGGTGACCGAGGCGGCGGTGGACAAGGCAGTCGCGGCGATTGCGGGCTGAGGGTGGGGCCTCGGGATTGAAAATCCCTCGGGTCGTGGCCGCGGGCGGTGGCTGGAGGGGGTCGGCGCGTCTTGGAAATCATCCGGGGGATGATTTCAGTGCCGAACGGGCGGAGCCCAGACTCGGGCCCCTCCAGACCTCCCCGGGATATTTTTGGGTCAATGATGGACAAGGGGGAGGGGTGTTCGCTTCAGCGCAGGATCACATCGTCCGCGCGGACAAACCCCAAAACATCACGCGCCTGTTCGTCCAGCAAATCAAGATCGAGATAGCTGTCGGACATGCGGCGGGTTTTGTTTTCAAGCACGGCGATCTGGGCCGAGATGTCGGCGAGGTCAGCGGCGATGGCTTTGCTTTCAGCCTCGATCTCGATCCGGCGGAACAGGCCATAGTCGCCCTGCACGCTGGCAAAGGTGAAATAAACCCCCAGCGCGATGGCTGTGGCGAAAAACATCAGGGCGCCGATGGCGCGGGCCGGGTGTTTGCGGGTCATGCTCTGCCTTGTCGTCCGGCCGCTTTCGGGCCGGTTCGGGGGACAATGTCACAGGTGATTCGGCTTGTGAATCCCTTGAATCGCGAAAATCAGCGGGATCGGGCCGGTGATGCAGCGCTGCAACGACCGGGGTCAGGGTGGTGGGCGGCTGATTTGGCCGCCGCCGATCGCCGCCGCCACGCCAGTGGTGCCGGGGGCCGAGGTTGGCAGGCCGCGCAGGATGCGGGCGGCGAGGAAGGCGAAAGCCTCAGCCTCCAGCATGTCGCCGTTAAGGCCCGCATCTTCGATCGGGGCGACGGGGCAGGGCAGGTGGCTGGCCAGGGCGGCCATGATGGCCGGGTTCTGCCGTCCGCCGCCGGTGACCAGCAGGCGGGTTGGCGGGGTCGGGCAGTGGGTCAGGCCCTGCGCGACGCAAGCGGCGACGATCTGGGTCAGCGTTGCGGCGGCGTCTTCGGTTGAAAGCGGGGCGATCATGTCGGGAAGGGCAGAAAAGTCGTTTCGATCCAGTGATTTGGGCGGGATCTTTGGGAAATAGCCGTGGCCGAGGAAGGCTTCGGTGATGCCCCGGTTTGCTGATCCGGCATTGGCCAGAGCACCGTTTTCGTCGCGCGTGGCCCCGGTGCGGGCGCGGACCAGATCGTCCAGCGGCGCGTTGGCCGGGCCGGTATCGAAGGCCAGCAGCGCGCCGGGCGTTTCGGGTGTCGCAACGCTCGGGTCGATCCAGGTCAGGTTGCCGACACCGCCGAGGTTCAGGATGGCGAGTGGGTCGGTCGCACCAATTTCGCGCGCCAGCGCGTGGTGATAGAACGGCGCCAGCGGCGCGCCCTGGCCACCCATCGCCACATCGTTGCTGCGAAAATCCCAGACCACGGGGCGGTGCAGAACCTGTGCCAGCACGGCGCCATCGCCTGCCTGGTGGGTGCCACGACCGGCGGGATCATGGGCCAGCGTCTGGCCGTGAAATCCGAAGGCCTCGGCCTGAGCGAAGCGGGACAGAACCTCGGCGTGGGCGGTTTCGACAACCTCGGACGCGGCGCTTACATCATCGTCGGGCCAGCGCCCGAGGGCGGCGTGCAGGGTGGCGCGTTCGGCGTCTGAATAGGGCCGATAGGCGGTTTGTCCACGCTCGAACACGGTCAGGCCGTCGGTCACGATCTCGGCCGCGTCGACACCATCCAGCGAGGTGCCGGACATTGCGCCGACCACAGTCATGGCCCCTTTGGTCGCCATCTCTTCCCCTTCACGCGCCGCGCCCTTATAGCTGGCGGCCTGAACCCTTAGATTGCACCGAGTTTGCCATGACCTACCACCCGAAATCGGACTTCATGCGTGTGATGATCGAGCGCGGCTTTCTGGCCGATTGCACCGATTATCAGGGCCTGGACGAGGCTTTGATCAAGGGCGTTGTGCCAGCCTATATCGGGTTTGACGCCACCGCGCCCAGCCTGCATGTGGGCAGTCTGATCCAGATCATGATGCTGCGCTGGCTGCAGAAAACTGGGCATAAGCCGCTGGTTCTGATGGGTGGCGGGACGACCAAGGTGGGCGACCCCAGCTTTCGCTCGGACGAGCGGCCCTTGCTGACGCCCCAGAAGATTGACGAGAATATCGCCGGGATTCGCGATGTCTTCAGCAGTTATGTGTCATTTGGCGCGGGCGCGAGCGATGCGCTGATGCTGAACAACGCCGAATGGCTGGACGGGCTGAACTACCTCGATTTTCTGCGCGACATCGGGCGGCATTTTTCGGTGAACCGGATGCTGAGCTTTGAATCCGTGAAGTCGCGGATTGACCGGGAACAGTCACTCAGCTTTCTGGAATTCAACTATATGATCCTGCAAGCCTATGATTTTCTGGAACTTAACCGGCGTTATGGTTGCGTTCTGCAGATGGGCGGGTCGGATCAATGGGGCAATATCGTCAACGGGATCGACCTGACGCGCCGGGTGCTGGATCATGAGATTTATGGTCTGACCAGTCCGCTGCTGACCACCAGTGACGGCAAGAAGATGGGCAAAAGCCAGGACGGGGCGATCTGGCTGAATGCGGATATGTGCAGCCCGTACCAGTTCTGGCAGTTCTGGCGCAACACGACGGATGCGGATGTCGGGCGGTTCCTGAAGCTTTATACCGAACTGCCTGTGGAGGATTGCGACCGCCTTGGCGCGCTGGACGGAGCCGAGATAAACGCTGCCAAAATCCGACTGGCCAATGAGGTGACGACCCTTGCCCATGGGGCCGAGGCTGCGGCCGCAGCCGAGGCGACGTCGCGCGAGGTGTTTGAAAAGGGCGGCGTCGGGGACGACCTGCCGACCCTGACGATCAGCGCGGCTGATCTGGGTGACGGGCTGTCGATCGTGCAGGCGCTGGTGCGCAGCGGGCTGGCGGGGTCCGGGAAAGAGGCGAAACGCCTGATTGCCGAGAATGGCGCGCGGCTGAATGATGCGCCGCTGACCGATGCGGGGTTGATGCTGGACGCGGATGCGCTGTCGCAGCCGGTGAAACTGTCGGCGGGCAAGAAGCGGCATGCGCTGGTTGTGCTACAGGGCTGATCGGCTAAGGGCGCGAAACAGATGGCCCCTAACCGACGTCTTGATCCCCATTCGATTTACCTAGTTGAACTCACCAGGCAGGGTAACGGGTGCGCGTAGGTTCGGGGTCTTGAACACAGGCTTGCCGCCCAGCGGAACCTCGATACCAAGCTTAACAGTGTTAAACCACGCCTGCTCGGGCGTGCCGTCATCCGCTTCGTACCAGTCGTGCTGCACCCCGGCGAGCCAATTAACGCCGCTGTCGCCGAGCGGTGCGGTATAGGTCAGGGCAATTTGTGCCCAATAGGCCGTTACTTCATCGGAATCCTCGTCGGCGTCGCCCGTCCCGAGGAAAAGGGAGGCCGCAAGATTGCCGTTTCCAAGCGCGTAATCACCGCCGACGCCCGCGAAATAGAAATCCTCGAACGAATCCACGTCGTCCGGGTCGCTAACGTTGGCGAAGCCACCCGCCTGGACGAAATGGTTGCCAAACCGCTTTTCAATGCCGCCGCCGAGGCCAATGCCAGCTTCGTTGTCAGATGATAAGTTGCTGCCGCCAACGGCGAGAGCGAAGACGCCCCAGGGATCAGCCTCGTTCGAATAAAAGTGCAGGCCCAGCCCAGCGTAGAAGGCGCTTTGATCTTCATCTCCGTCGGTGTCCATGCCTTCGTGGTAGTCCAGAGTCAGATCGCCGTAAAAGTTGAACGAGTCATTTAACTGGGTGCCATGGCCGATATAGGCACCGCCGCCGAGTGCATCATCGCAGATATCGGTGCCGCCTGAATCGCAATCGTCGCCGTTGTGAAGCACGTTGCTCGGGATGACCCCCTGGCCCCAGACCGAAAACAGCCCGCCGGGGCTTTCTGTATCTGCGTCAAAGGTGAAATCTGCCGCTTGGAGGGGCAGGGCGGTCAGGCTGAAAAGAAAAAGACCGTTTCGTAGCATTCGGACAGGCATGGCAGTGCTCCCGATGGTGGATCGAACGACTCGATTCAATCTATATTGCGAAAATGTCTGGGTTCTCACCTGCAAAGGCAAGGCCGCCGCACCAGTTCACCTGACACGACGGCATTGTGTAGCACAACCGCAACGGGTGTTGTTGACGTCAGCTGCCCAATTTCCAAGTCCCATCCGGCCAGAAGGCGTGGAAGGCGAAGGCGAACATGACGTCGTGGGGCAGGTCTTTGCCGGCCTGGTCGCGGACCCGCACGGTGCCGACTTCGCGGCTGTCGGCAAGGCTGGGGCCGTCAAGGGCGCTGGCCTGGCCTTCGGTCCACGAAATGACGAGGCCGTCTTCGTTGATCACGCCTTCGGCGCGAATACGCTCCATCGTCCAGGCGGTGTCACCCACACGCACCACGCGCATCAGGGCCGGAATGTCATGGGGGGGCATTTCGCCATTATAGAGGAACGGCTTGGTGGACCCGTCATAACCGACATAGGGGTTGCGCCCGTAAGAGCGGCGGAAATTCGGCTGATCCATCACCTCGGCATTGGGGTTGCGTTCTTTGAACTGGCCCCAGCTTTCCATCCAGCTGGCCATGGCGACCAGATCGGTGCCGGTGTTCGACCCCACGATGCCCCGCCCGATGGCCTGTTGCCACCAGCTTTGAGTCTCGCGGTCGTACATCACCATGTCAGAATTTCTGAGCTTGCCCGAGACGCCGAATGTCAGGATCTCTCCGTTCACCCGGCGGTCAAAGGTGATGCCGGAATTGCACAGCGGGCAGAAGGTCACCGCAACCGGAATGCCGCCGACCACATCGTTCACGATCTCATGCCAGGTGAGATAGCGCACCGGATAGGCGCGCGGCGTGGCTCCGTCGATTTCCAGCGTGATGACCGGCTCACGGTCGCCGATCCGGTCCTCATCGCCGACCGGAATGAATGTCGGGTCATTAACCGCCGGGATGCCGTCCTTGGGCGGACCGCCGGACAGGATTTCGCCCCAGTCATCAACCGCGGTCATGGTGAAATCGGTGTCGGGCCATTCATGGCGCCAACGGCTTGGGTCGGCCAGGGCCGCGCCTGCGGTCATGGCAAGGGCAACGGCGGCCCCGATCCATCGAGAGGTTATCATTGCTCGGTTCTCCCCAAAAAAATCATCCGGGGAACACTAAGACGGGGAAGGCGCGCGCGCATAGCCCGTATCACAGGAGTTTGAGAAGGGTTGTGCAAACCGGGCTGCCCGCAGGTTCATGCAGGCGGGCAGCCCGGTTTCAGGTCATTCGGCGGGCGTTTTGATGACGTTCACGTCGGCCATCACGTCCGGCTGAACCACGACGCCGTTCAGGTTCGGATCGCCGCGCTGGATCGCGTCCAGCACGTCCAGCCCTTCGATCACCCGGCCCACAACAGTGTACTGACCATTCAGAAAATGGCCTTCATCGAACATGATGAAGAACTGGCTGTTGGCCGAATTCGGGTTCTGCGCCCGCGCCATGCCAACCACGCCGCGATCAAACGGTATGTTCGAGAATTCGGCAGGCAGATCGTCCAGGGGCGACCCTCCGCGTCCGGCCATCTGCAGCGAATCTCCGTCGATACGACCAAACTCCACATCGCCGGTCTGGGCCATGAAGCCGTCGATGACGCGGTGGAAAACGACGCCGTCATAAGCGGCTTCGGACGCGAGCTTGGTGATACGCTCGACATGTTGCGGGGCAACATCGTCAAAAAGGTCCAGAACGATCTTGCCGCTGGCCTTGCCCTCGACCGTAATCTCAAGGTTCGGGCCTTCACCGTCTTCGACATCCTGCGCCAGTGCCGGTGTGCCCAGCAACAAGGCGGCGATCAGCAGCTTACGCATCGGCGGCGACCTTCATGGTGATCATCTGATCCGGCTCTGCGGGCGGCTCACCCCGGGTGATGGCGTCGACATGCTCCATCCCCTCGATCACGCGGCCATAGACGGTGTATTGGCCATTCAGGAAGGCGTTGTCGGAAAAGTTGATGAAAAACTGGCTGTTGGCCGAATTCGGGTTCTGGCTGCGCGCCGCACCGATGGTGCCGCGATCGTGCGGCAGTTTTGAGAATTCGGCGGGCAGATCGGGCATGTCCGACCCGCCGGTGCCAGCGCGGCCAAGGTTGAAATCCTTGTTCATGTTGCCGTTGGCGACATCGCCGGTCTGGGCCATGAAACCTTCAATCACCCGGTGGAAGACAACGCCGTCATAGGCGCCGGCGCGGGCGAGATCTTTCATGCGGGCGACGTGCTGGGGCGCGACGTCCGGCAACAGCTCGACCGTGACGTTGCCGCCTTTCAGTTCGATGATGACGGTGTTTTCGGGGTCTTTGATATCGGCCATAGGGCCCTCCTGAAGAAAGTTTGGGCGTTACCTAGTGTGGCGCGCGCAAAAGGGAAAGCCCGCAGGCGTGAAACGGCTGATCGGTTGACGATACGGCGGGCGCGGGGCAGGTAGCATTCAACCAAGAATGGAGTGCCCTGAATGGCCTGGAAAACCCTGGATGAGATTGACCTTGCGGGCAAGCGCGTGCTGGTGCGCGTGGATCTGAACGTGCCGATGGCGGGTGGGCAGATCACGGATGCCACGCGGATCGAACGGATCCTGCCGACATTGCGCGATATCCTTGCGGCAGGCGGCAAGCCGATCCTGCTGGCACATTTCGGGCGGCCCAAAGGCAAGGTGGTGCCGGAGATGTCGCTGGCCCCGATCGCCCCCGCGCTGGAGGCGGCACTGGGCGTGCCCGTGCAGTTCTCCGAGGATTGCATCGGCCCGGTCGCAGGCAGCGCGGTTGCGGAATTGCCTGCCGGATCCGTGCTGCTGCTGGAAAACACCCGCTTTCATGGTGGTGAACAGGCCAATGACCCCGCCTTCGCGCGCAATCTCGCCGAACTGGGCGAGGTTTATGTGAACGACGCATTCTCGGCCGCGCACCGGGCGCATGCGTCAACCGAAGGCGTGGCGCGTATGCTGCCGAATGCGGCAGGCCGTCTGATGGCCGAGGAATTGGCCGCGCTGGATGCCGCACTTGGCAAACCTGCGCGCCCCTCGGTTGCGATTGTGGGTGGGGCGAAGGTGTCAACCAAGCTGGACCTGTTGGGGAACCTTGTGCGCAAGGTCGATCATCTGGTGATCGGCGGCGGCATGGCGAACACGTTTCTGGCCGCCGAGGGCGCGGATGTCGGCAAATCGCTCTTTGAGCCGGACCTGCTGAACCGCGCGCGAGAGATTCGCGCCGCCGCCGGAGAGGTCGCCTGCGATATCCTGCTGCCGAGCGACGTGGTGGTCGCGCGCGAGTTCCGCGAAGGTGCCGCCAGCGCGGTTGTCGCCGCTGACGCCTGCCCGGCGGATGCGATGATCCTGGATGTGGGCCCGAAGACGGTTGCGCGGATCGCCGCCGTGCTGGGGGCGGCGAAAACACTGGTCTGGAATGGCCCGCTTGGGGCGTTTGAAACACCGCCGTTCGATACCGCAACACTCGCTGCCGCCAGACAGGCCGCCGCAGAGACCCGCGCCGGTGCGCTGGTCAGCGTGGCAGGCGGCGGTGACACCGTCGCCGCCCTGAATGCCGCCGGGGTGGCGGATGACTTCACCTATGTTTCCTCGGCCGGGGGTGCGTTTCTGGAATGGATGGAGGGCAAGACCTTGCCCGGGGTGGCCGCACTTGGGAACTAGGGCAATTGGCAGATATCTGAAACGCCTTCCCGAGGTGGTGTTCGGCCCACCGCCGCCGGTTTCGATTGGCTTTTTGGAAAACAGTTATGACCTGATCTGGTATCAGCATTTTCATAAGGCAGGTGGAACATCTTTCGTGCACTCTTCCTTCGTTGCGGGCCTGCGCCCAACGCGTAGGCATCGCAACGGCAACCCCGAAGGTCGTGACAGGAAGATGCTGGATATCTGGAACTGGGATCAGGACCGTCTGGCGACATGGCTTGCGGAGGAACTTCAGCGCAGTACCAGTCTGGTGTGCTGCGAGGTTGGATTCTCGAACGCGGTATTGAAAATTCAGCAGCCACGCATTCTGAAACTCGCGACAATCCGCGATCCGAAAAGCCGCCTGATTTCGAACTTCATGTTTGCCGTTCGTCGTGGTCACACCGCAGAGCGGGACATCCTGAGCTATGTTAAACGGGGCGGCAATAACGCGCGTCCGGACTATTATACCAACCTTATCATCGGCAGAACCGGCGAACAGGCACGCGCGGAGGCTGAGGCGGCGATCAAGGCGTTAGATTATGTGCAAATTCTGGGCGCCCCCAACAGCTGGGACTTCCTGAGCGATAACCTGTTGATCAACGGCGATACCAAGCTGCAGAAATTTCACAGAAATGCCACTGACTACAAAGACGATGCCTTAAAAGAACCATGGCAGTCCGTTCTGGACGCCGATTCAGAACTGGACGCGATCTGCGCCGAGGAAGCCAAGCTGTTCGCCGCCGTGCGCGCACATTTCGCGCCCTCTGGCTTCCAGACAAAGGCCATATCCGCAGGCACGGCGGCAGGCGATTAACCCTGCGGAACACTCCGCAGCCAATCCATCACCGCGCCGCGCACCGACTGGCTGCCATCCATGCGGGCCGTGTTGATGACATCGCGCGCCGCGCCAAGTTCCACCCGGCGCAGCAGGCTTTTGACAGGCCCGATCGAGGCCGGGCGCATCGACAGCGCGCGCAGGCCCATGGCGGCGAAACACAAAGCCTCGACCGGGCGGCCCGCGTCTTCGCCACAAAAACTGACCGGGGTGCCGACCTCGGTGCAGCGACCGACGATCTGTTCGATGAAAGACAGAAAGCTCAGGTTCAAGGTGTCATAGCGTCGGCGCACCCGCTCATTCTCGCGGTCGGCGGCAAAGAAGAACTGTTTCAGGTCATTGCCCCCGATCGAGATGAAATCGGCCAGTTCGAAAAACTGGCGCGGCGCGAAGGCCAGGCTGGGGGTTTCCAGCATCGCGCCGATTTTCACGGTTTCGGGGACGGGATGGCCCAGTTTGCGTTCATATTCGATCACGTTCAAAAGGCGCTCTCGGGCGGTGCTGAATTCCTCAAACTGGGCGACGAAGGGGAACATCACGGTCAAGGGCCGCCCCTTTGCTGCGCGCACCAGCGCCTGCAGCTGCATCCGCATGACGCCCGATTTGTCCAGCCCAACCCGGATCGCCCGCCATCCCATTGCCGGGTTCGGTTCATCCTGCGGCTTCATATAGGGCAACACCTTGTCCGAGCCGATGTCCAGCGTGCGGAACGTCACCGGACGGCCCCCGGCCGAATCCAGAACGCGGGTGTACATGTCGGCAAGCTCTCCGCGGCGGGGCACGGTGTTGCGGGTCAGGAACTGCAATTCGGTACGAAACAGGCCGACGCCTTCGGCGCCCGAGCTTTCGAGCGAGGGCAGGTCCGCCATCAGCCCCGCGTTCATGAACAGTTCGATCTTGTGGCCGTCCAGGGTTTCGGCAGGCAGATCGCGCAGGCCCGAGTATCGTTCCTGCGCCTTGGTCTGCATGGCAATCTTGTCGCGGAATGCGGTCGCCACCGTGTCTTCGGGGCGCAAATGGACGATGCCCTGATCGCCATCGACCAGGATCGAATCGCCGTTCAACGCCTCGGTCGTGATGTTGCGCGCGTTGATGACCAGCGGGATGGCCCAGGCGCGGGCGACAATCGCTGCGTGGCTGCCGACGCTGCCCTGTTCCAGCACGATGCCTTTCAGGCTGCGTCCGTATTCCAGCAGCTCTGCCGGGCCGATGTTTCGTGCCACAAGGATCGGGCGATCCGGCATTTCGGCCCCGGTCTCGGCCCCCTGGCCGGTCAATATCCGCAACAGACGGTTCGACAGATCGTCCAGATCGTGCAGCCGGTCGCGCAGATAGGCATCCGGCACCTGACCCATGCGGGTGCGGGCGCTGGATTGTTCCTTTTCGACTGCCGCTTCGGCGGACAGGCCGCGCGCGATGTCTTCCTGCATCCGCCGCATCCAGCTGCGCGAATTTGCGAACATCCGATAGGCTTCCAGGACCTCCCTCTGATCCTTTTCGTTGGGCTCGACATGGCCCAGCATTTCGTCCACCGACAGACGCAGCGCATCGACCGCCTGGGTCAGCCGTTCAAATTCAACATGCGGATCGTCGGCAATCGGGTTGACCACGACGACGCGCGGTTCATGCAGCCAGGCCTGACCCTGGGCGGCGCCTTCCTGCCCGGTCATGCCGCGAAACTGGACCGGCTGCTTGTGGCGCGCACTCAGCGCCGCACCTTCACCTGCAAAGGCGCCAAGCTCGGTCATTTCGGCCAGAACCATCGCGACAACTTCCAGGGCGTAGATCTCGTCTTCCGAGAACTCCCGCGCGGTCTTTGACTGAACCACCAGCACGCCCAGACGTTCGCCCAGCCGCTGGATCGGAACGCCCAGGAAGCTGCTGTAAAGCTCCTCACCCGTTTCGGGCATAAAACGAAAGCCCCGGGCCGAGGGCGCATCCGCCGTGTTGATGGGCCGCCCCCGCAGGGCCACGCGACCCACCAGCCCCTCGCCAATGCGCATCCGGGTTTGGTGAACGGCCTCTGGGTTCAGACCTTCAGTCGCGCAAAGCTCCAGCGTATCCGCATCGCGGAACAGATAGATCGAGCATACCTCGGTCTGCATCGAACCGGCGACCAGACCGACGACCTTGTCCAGCCGTTCCTGTCCTGCAGCCTCGCTCGCCAAGGCTTCGCGCAGTCGGCCCAGCAGCTTGCGGCTTTCGCTTTCGGTGGTTGCGTTCATCCGTCCCCCGTGGCGGGGTTCAGGCCGCCCGTTCCAGTTCGAACGCATCATGCAGTGCCTGCACGGCGAGTTCCATGTATTTCCGGTCGATCAACACGCTGACTTTGATCTCGGACGTGGTGATGACCTTGATGTTGACGCCTTCGTCGGACAGCGACTTGAACATCTTGGCGGCGACGCCGGCGTGGCTGCGCATGCCGATGCCGACGATCGAAACTTTGGCGACGCCTTCATCCGCGACCAGATCATGAAAATTGATCTCACCCGCGTCCTTGGCGGCGTTCATCGCCGCCTCGGCGCGCGCAACTTCGTCCACCGGGCACGAGAAGGTCATATCTGTGCGCCCTTCTTCGCTGATGTTCTGCACGATCATATCGACGTTTACCCCCGCTTCGGACAGCGGCCCGAAGATCGCCGCCGCGATGCCGGGGCGGTCGGCGACCGAGATCAGCGTGACCTTGGCTTCGTCCCGTGAATAGGCCACTCCGGCCACGACATTGCTTTCCACGATATCCTCCTCGCTGCAAACCAGCGTGCCTGCGTGTTCATCGTTGTCTTCAAAGCTCGACAAGACTCTCAGCTTAACCTTGTAACGCATTGCCAGTTCGACACTTCTTGTCTGAAGTACCTTGGCCCCAAGGCTGGCGAGTTCCAGCATCTCCTCGAACGCGATCCGGTCCAGCTTGCGCGCTTTCCTGACGATGCGCGGGTCGGTGGTATAGACCCCGTCAACATCCGTATAAATGTCGCAACGTTCGGCCCCAAAGGCGGCGGCAAAGGCCACCGCAGTGGTGTCAGATCCGCCACGGCCCAGCGTGGTCACGCGGCCATCATCGCCGATCCCCTGAAAGCCTGCAACAACAGCCACTTTCATGCCGTCATTAAACTTCCCGTTTAGGTTTTCGGTCGGAATATCCACAATCCGTGCCGCACCATGGGCCGAGGTTGTCTTCAGCGGAACCTGCCAGCCCTGCCAGCTGCGCGCAGGCACGTCCATTTCCTGCAACGTCAGCGCCATCAACCCCGCAGTCACCTGTTCGCCGCTGCTGACCACAGCGTCATATTCACGGGCATCAAACATCGGCGCGGTTTCCCGGACCCAGCCCACCAACTCATTGGTTTTGCCCGACATTGCGCTGACGATGACGATCACGTCATAGCCGTTCGCCACCTCACGCCCGACGCGTTTGGCCGCCCGGCGTATCCGGTCCAGCGTGGCCACCGAGGTGCCACCGAATTTCATTACCAAAATGGGCATGGGTCTGCCTGTCTGAGGTTCGCGCACCTCTTAGGGTTCGCGCAGCGGAAGGGCAAGGGTGCGACGAAGTTGGTTCGCCACTCTGCGCGGGGCTTGTTGGGCGTTTACCGGTTCAGAGCGGGAGCGCCTGACGGTCGTAGGTTTCAAACACGCCGGTCGTATCCAGCGACAGTGCCTCGAAGCGCGCAATCAGGCCGTGGGCGGATGCCTCGATCGTCAGATCCGCGCCGCCGCCGCCCATATCGGTCTTCACCCAGCCCGGATGATAGATCCCGACCGCAATGCCGCGCGGCTTCAGATCGCTGGCCAGATTGCGCCCCAGGTTCAGCGCCGCCGCCTTTGAGGCGCGATAGATGTATGATCCGCCGGGCGCGAGGGTCGAACTTCCCATTTTGCTGGAAATGATCGCAATCTTTCCGCCTGCGGCTGCAAGATTGGGCAGCAGCGTCTGGATGGTCAGGAACACGCCGGTGACGTTGGCGGCAAAGGTCTGCGCCCAAAGGTCCGCGCCAAAGCCGGTGTCCAGATCCGCGCCCTTGTCCAGGTAAACCCCCGCGTTGCACACCAGCAGGTCCAGCGGCGCACCGTCCAGATGGGTCGACAGCCCGGCGGTCGAGGTCGGGTCCGTCACATCCAGCACAACCCCGCCTTCGGGGGCCGAACCGCGCGCCGTGCCGATGACACTCTGGCCAGCGGCCAGGTACTGGGCGCGCAATTCCGCGCCGATGCCACGGTTGGTGCCGGTTATCAGGATTGTCATCAATTGGTCTTTCTGGTTGGGACAAATGGCAGCGGCATGACCGGTACGCCGTCGTCATGCAGCGCCTTGGCATCGGCGAATTTTGCCTCTCCCCAGATTGACCGGTGCGGCGTGTCGCCGTCATGCATCGCGCGGGCCTCGGTCGCGAAGCTGGTGCCGACATATTCGGATTCTGCTTCGACCTTTTCTTTCAGTTTGCCCAACTCGGCCTCGATCTTGGTATCGGGTTTGGACAGGTCGGTTTTTTCAACCGGCGCTGTGGCCTTATCGCGCCCGGCACGCACCCGTGGCGCCATCAGCGCCTTTTCAACGTCGGGGTCGCCGCAGGTCGGGCAAGCCACATGGCCAGATTTTCGCAGCGCCTCATACCCTTCGGCATTGGCGAACCAGCTTTGGAAATCGTGACCGTTTCCGCATTTCAGGCTGTAGTTGATCATGCGCGCGTGGGTTCCCGAGGTCAGTGGCCCAGATTTAGGCCCTGACGCGGAAAACGCAAGGTGGATCAGGCCGCCAGGCGGGCCGGATCGAAGGTCAGCAGGATGCGCTGCAATTCGGGTTCATGGATCTGCGCCGCCGCTTTTTTGAGCGAGAACCACTTGCGTTTGCGCGCCTCAACCTCGGGCCAGTTGCTGCGGGTCTTTTTGACCTTCAGCGGAAAGACGGCGACCGCGCAGGGCAGGTCGTCATCGTCTTCCATGTTCTTGGTGTAGGTGAACACGCCCAGACAGGTGTCCTTGATCTTGCCCTCGGCGCCGGCCTCTTCCCAGGCTTCCTGCTCAGCAGCTTCGGTCGGGGTCAGCCCGTCCATCGGCCAGCCCTTGGGGATCACCCAGCGCCCGGTCCGGCGCGAGGTGACAAGCAGCACCTGCACATCATCACGCCGCTTGCGCCAGCACAGCGCGGCGAATTGCGTGCGGACATCCCGCTTGCCAGCCGCCGACAGGCGAATGGGGCGGGGTTTTATCTTTTCGACATTCATTTTCTTGCGGGGCTTCACGGCTCGACGTTAAGGTTGGCGTTCTTCTTGTTGTTTTCGAACATTAACATTGCCTTGCCAGAAATGGAAGTCACCTGACGTAAGGCGCGATCAGGCCCGAGATTTCGCGCGATGTGCGCCCTTCGTTGCCGGTGAACAGGGCGCCTTCGGCGGCGTTGGCCAATGTCCGGATCGTTGCTGGTTTGGCCAGGGTTTGAAACGCCCGGGCAAGTTCGTCTGCATCGGTGACCGGCAGGGCCGCATTGGCGCGGGTCAGGGCGGCAAAAGCATCCTGCTGGTTGCTGACATGCGGCCCGTGGGCGATGGCGCTGCCCTCCAACGCGGGTTCATAGGGCGTATGGCCGCCGTGATCGACAAGCGTTCCGCCAACGAATGTCACCCCCGACAGGCGATACCAGGCGGTCATTTCGCCCATGCTATCAGCAAGATAGATCGGCGTCAGCGGTCCGGGCACTTCGCCGGTGGAGCGTCGCGTGAAGGCGATCCCGCTGCTTTCGATCAGTTCGGCAACCTCTTCCGCGCGGTGTGTGTGGCGGGGGGCCAGGATCAGGCGCAGCCCCGGCAGGCGGGTGCGGGCGCGGGCGAAAGCGGTCAGGACGACCTCCTCCTCGCCCGGATGAGTCGAGGCGGCAAAAGCGGTGCGGTCGCGTTTGAAGATGTCGGAAAGCGTTGTAAAATCAGATGGTAATGGCGCAGAGCGCACTGAGGACTTGAGGTTTTCCACGGTTCCGATCCGGTCCGGGTCCACGCCCAGATCGATGAACCGCAGGCCAGACTGCGCGTCCTGGGGGTATACCCGGTCAAGTGCGGCAAACACCCGCCGCGCCAGCCCCGGCGCGCGGCGCTTCCAGCCTGCGTGGCTGCGTTCCGACAGGCGCGCACCAACAAACCAGCAGGGGATGCCCGCCGTGCGGCAGGTCAGGATGCGGTTCGGCCAAGCCTCATTTTCTACGGTGATATGGGCGATGGGTTGCCAGCGGCGCAGGATGGCGCGGATCGCCGGGGCGATGTCATAGGGGGCCAGGCGGACGGATGTGCGGTTAATGTTCCAACTTCGCGCAAGGTCGTAACCCGTTGGTGTATGGGCCGTAATCAGAATGTGCAGGGCAGGGTGATCGGACAGAAGTTGCTCGATCAGGGCACGGGCTGAAGTCAGCTCTCCGTTGCTGGCGCCGTGCAGCCACAGGACCGGGCCGGTGGCATCGGCGCGGCTGCGGCCAAAACGCTGGCCAAGTGCACCGGGGAGCCGATAGCGGGGGTGGAACAGGGTTTTGGCGACCAGAAACGGCGCCCAAAGCAAGGCGGCGATGCGATAAAGCGTCAGCACCTAACGGGCGGCGGCTTCGATGGCGCGCAGGGTCTTCAGCAGCGCGCCAAGGTCATCGACGCGCAGCATATTCGGCCCATCCGACGGGGCATTGTCGGGGTCTTCATGCGTTTCAATGAACAGCGCCGCACAGCCAACCGCAACAGCGGCCCGCGCCAGCGGTGGCACCATGGTGCGATCCCCGCCCGACGACAGGCCCTTGGCCCCGGGTTGGGCCACCGAATGGGTTGCGTCAAATACCACTGGCCAGCCTGTTTCCGCCATCTGAGGCAATGCACGAAAATCGCTGACCAAAGTGTTGTAACCAAAGGATGTTCCGCGTTCAGTCAGCAGGATTCTCCGGTTCCCGGTCGAGGCGACCTTCTGCGCCGTGTTGCCCATATCCCAGGGGGCCATGAACTGACCCTTCTTGATGTTCACCGCGGCCCCGGATTCGCCCGCCGCGACCAGCAGATCGGTCTGGCGGCACAGGAAGGCAGGGATCTGCAAGACATCGACATGCTGCGCGGCCAGCGCGCAGTGTTCGGGCGCATGTACATCCGTCAGCACCGGGCAGCCGAAGCGCTGTTTGACCTCGGCCAGAATCTCCAGCCCCGCCTCAATCCCGACGCCGCGTTTGGTGGTGATCGACGACCGGTTGGCCTTGTCGTAAGAGGATTTGAAGATCACCGGCACGTTTGCAGCGCTGGCAGCTTCCAACACCCGCTCGGCCATCATCATCGCATGATCGCGGCTTTCCAGCTGGCAAGGGCCGGCGATCAGCGCGAAGGGCAAATCGCGCGCAATCTCAATTTCGCCAATCTTTACAGTCACCTGGTCGGTCATAACACAGCCTCGATCCGTTCGATATCGACGGGATTGTTCAGCTCCCAAAACACACGGCCGCGCGCCTCAACCTTCACGCAGAGCACAGGTTCGCCCTGTTCGAGGAAGCGCAGCTGTTCCAGCCCCTCGGTCTTTTCCAGCGCGCCCTCGGGCCAGCCGGAATAGCGTTCCAGCGCGTCCGGGCGATAGGCATAAAGGCCGACGTGGTGATAAACCGGAACATCAGGATCGCCCGCGAAAGGCAAGACTTCTTTCGAGAAATACAAGGCTTGCATGTCCGCACCGAAGACCGCAGTCGTCCCACCAACCCGGTCGGCCTTGCGATCATCGCGCAGATTCTTCAGCGCGTCGGGATCGGTCAGCAGAACCGGGGTCGCCATGCCGAATTCTGCCGGGGCAGCGTCCAGCGCGTCGGCGACGTCGGTCACAAACCACGGCGGGGTCAAGGGCGCATCGCCTTGCAGATTTACCACAATGTCCGGGCGTTCTGGCAGCATCGCCAGTGCCTCGGCACAGCGTTCCGTACCATTGCGGCAGGCGCTGGAGGTCATCAGGACCTGCCCGCCAAAGGCGCGCACGGCATCCGCGATCCGGTCGTCATCGGTTGCGATCCAGACAGCCTTAGCAGGGGCGGCGGCGCAGCCAGCCTCCCAAGCGCGCTGGACCAGGGATTTCGAAACACCATCGGGCCCGCGCAGTTCCACCAGCGGCTTGCCGGGGAAACGGCTGGACTCAAAGCGCGCCGGGATGATCACCGCGCGGGTCATCCGCCGATCCCCAGCCGCAGGCAGTCGTGGATGTGAACCAGGCCCAACAGATGCCCGGTTTCGTCTGCCACCAGAACCGAGGTAATCTTGCGGTCCGTCATCAGCACCATCACGTCATCGGCGGTGGTCGTCGGCGGAATGGTGATCGGGTTTTTCGAGGCGACGCCGTCCGCGCGATTGTCCCACAGGTTGTCGATCCGCCGCCGCATGTCGCCATCGGTGATGATCCCCAGAATGCGGTCATCGGCATCCGTCAGGATCGCCACGCCCAGCGACTTTTGTGAGATTTCGACCACGACTTCGGCCATCGGCGCATCTGGCGCAACACGCGGCAGGGCCGGACCTTTGTGCATGAAATCAGACACCTGCGTCAGCCGTGCGCCCAGTTTTCCACCGGGATGATAGCGGCGGAAATCTTCCGGGTGGGTGTTCAGCATCTGCGTCAGCCCGACAGCCAGCGCATCGCCGATTGCCATCGCCACAGTGGTCGAGGTTGTGGGGGCCAGGCCGATCAGGCAAACCTCCTTAACCGGGCCATAGGCAATCACAACCTCTGCAGCACGGCCCAGGGTGCTGTTGGCGTCCGCCGTCAGCGCGATCATCGGCACATCGTGTTGGCGGCAGAAATGGATCATGTCCGAAAGCTCTCCGGTTTCGCCGGAATTCGACAGCAGCAGAACGGCAGAGTCAGGGCGGATGATGCCCATGTCGCCGTGGCTCGCCTCGCCCGCGTGGACATAGACGGCCGGACGCCCGATTGAGGAAAAGGTCGAGGCGATCTTGCGCGCCACATGGCCGGATTTGCCAACACCGGCGACAACAATCGGCCCCGTCACCCGTTGCATGACCGCCAGCGCGGCGGCCAGATCGTCGGCAACGCGGTCGGCGACATCGCGCAGGGTGTCCGCCTCGGACAGCATCGCGGTGCGGCACAGGCTTGCCAGATCTTCGTCGGATTGAATTTTCGGGGCCAGCGCCATCGGTCACTCCGCAGGGTGTTGCGCGCGGATGTAGACGTTGCGGGGGCGCGGGGCAACCGCCGGGTTACGCCCCGGCGGCAGCTTTTGCATGTATTCGCGCGTGGTTTAGCTGACGCGCACCATTTTCAGGCCCAGCTTGTCATAGTCGACGCCGTAGAACCCGTTTGCGCCGGTTTCGACCGCGTAGGGGTGGCTGCGCAGAACCTCTTGCGCCATCACGCCTTGCCAAACCTCGGATTGGCCATGGTAACGCCATGTGTAAAGGTTCAGCCCGTTGGCGGCCGTGCCGACCGGCGTGATGTCGGTTTTCAGGCGCGCATCGCTGATCTTTTTCTTCGACGGACCGCCCTGGGTGATGGTGGACAGGCTGTCGCGGCGCAGGATGGCCGGTTTTTCATAGGGTTTCTTCATTGGGAACTGCTCCTGTCATGTACCAGTTATTGCGGGCCGTTGTCGGGCCCGGTTTGCAAGCTTTCGGGTGCGCCGTTGCCTTGCTATCTGCGTTCCGAGCTTTTGGTTTGGGTAATGGCCGACAGGCTGTCGCGGCGGGCTACTGCGGGTTTTTCGTAAGTTTTTTTCACGGGTGTGTCCTTTGTGAGTTTGCCAAAAGGTTAACGCTGCGGCAGAAAATGTCGAGGGTTTCCTTAACGCTCCATGGATTTGGCAATATTTCGGTGGGTTTTGCGCCCTTGGGTGGTGTTTTGGCGGCTGTTGGGCCGCTAGGGTGGGCGCAAACAGGGGGGCATCATGTCTGCGGCAATACCGGCGCTGTATCTGAGTGAGCAGGATCTGGCAGGTCTGGGGATCAGTCCGGGCGATGTGGCCGACTGTATCGAAGGTGCGCTTGGCGATCAGGCGGCGGGGCGGTTGTGGACTGTGCCGAAGTCGGCGTTGATGCCCGGCGACGGGCGCTATCTGATGACCACTTTGTCGGTGGGCGACGGGCCGGGGCTGACGGTTGTGAAGGTCGCGATGGTCAGCCCGCGCAACCCGGCGCGCGGGCTGCCGGGGATCGAATCGGCGATATTGCTGCTGGATGCGGAAACCGGCGAGATGCGGGCGACGATGGGTGGCAAATGGATCACCCAGGTGCGCACCGCCGGCCTTAGCGCGGTGATGGCGCGGCGTCTGGCCAATCCTGACGCGCACGAGATTGCATTCATCGGCTGCGGCGCACAGGCGCGCAGCCATCTTGAGGCGTTCGGCGCGATGTTCCCGCTGGCCCGCGCGCGGCTGGTCGGGCGCGGGCAGGCGAATATCGACCGGCTGGTCGCGGCCTGCGCGGCGCAGTGTATTGACGCAGAGGTCTGTACCCCGCGTGAGGCGATTGAGGGCGCGGACCTTGTGGTGACGTCGATCACGCTGGACCATGGGGTGGCGCCGTTTCTGGATGCGCGCTGGCTGAAACCGGGCGGCTTTGCGGCGATCACCGACCTGGGCATCCCGTGGGTGGACGCGGGTATGATGGCGCTGGACGCCGCCTTTGTGGATGACCGCGCGCAAGAGGCGGAGAGCGGCACGCCGATGATTGATCCCGCGCTGATTTGCGGCGATCTGGCAGAGGTCGTGACCGGGGCGGTCCCGGCGGCCTTCGATCCCGGCAAGCGGCAGGCGTTTTTGTTCCGCGGCGTGGCAATCGGCGATTTCGCCGTGGCGGCCCTTGCCTATGACCGGGCGGTTGGGGCCGGTGTGGGGCAGCGGCTGGGCTAAGGCATCGTCCATTTTGATCTGCACTGATGCCCGAAATCAAACGCCCGCCGTTAGCAGGGCGCGCGCCGGACCGGCGGGCCGACGCGTGCACTGGGTGTCATCTTGCACTCCGCCGTTATCACAGACCGGCAGAAAACTCCGCTACCATGCTTTCAACGACGGATCGAAGGGCTTCCTCCTCGGTCGCGCCTGCGTCGCGGGCGGCTTTGAATACGGCGCGCTGGCGGTCTGAACTGGCCCCGCCTGAAACGATCTTGCGCAGATGCGCAATTTCCGGGGCGCTGACCAATGCGCTTGCATCCTCGGACGTGAGGTCGATCAATTCCTCGACCGCTTCGGCAATCGGCATCAGGGCACGGCGACCCAGATCCAGCAGCGTCCCGCCCGTGCCATAGCGTTGCGCCCGCCAGCGGTTTTCGCCCACCAGAAAGCGGTCATAAATCCGCCAGCGCTGGTTGCGTGTCTTTAGCCGCCACAGCATCCGCATCAGCGCCTGAATTGCCGCCGCCAATGCCAGCGTATCTTCCATCCGGGGCATGACATCGCAAATCCGCGCCTCAAGCGTCGGGAAGCGCGATGAGGGCCGCAGATCCCACCAGATTTTCGAGGCATCCTCGATTATGCCAGTGTCGATCAGCACATCGACTGAGCGCTGATATTCACTCCAATCCGTAAATTTCGGGGGCAGGCCGGATCGCGGCATGTTGTCAAACACGCTGAGGCGGTAACTGGCCAGCCCGGTGTCCACGCCTTCCCAGAACGGAGAAGATCCCGACAGCGCCAGCAGATGGGGCAGGAAATAGGCGAACTGGTTCATCAGGTCGATGCGCAGATCGTCGTCGCCGATACCGACGTGGACGTGGCAGCCGCAGGTCACCATCCGGCGGGCCACATGGCCCATGGCGTCGGCCAGATCGGTGTAGCGATCGCCATCACTTTGGCCGATCTGCTTCCAGTCGGCGAAGGGATGGCAGGACGTCGCAATCGGCGTCAGCCCGTGGCCATTGGCAATGTCGCGAATGCAGCTGCGCAATTCGATCAGTTCGGCGCGCGCATCGCCGATTGTCGGGCAGATGCCGGTTCCAACTTCGATCTGGCAGGTCTTGAACTCGGGGCTGACCCGCCCACCCAGCTTGGCCTTGCAGGCATCCAGCATGCCGGGCGGAACATTGGCGGGTTCATAGGTTTTCAGATCGACGAGGATGTATTCCTCTTCAATCCCAAGCGTGAAGGCAGGGTCGTCCATGCAGGATCCAGTCGTCTGGCGGGCGTTGCCCCCCACCAGACAGGATTGCAGGGCGGTCTGTCAAACCGGGCGTGTCAGCCCGCCTTGATCAGGCCCTTCATATTGGGATGCACCTGGCAGAAGAACGGATGGTCGCCAGCGGTTGAAATCACGACCTCTTCCGACTGGCCCTTGCTCAGGCGGGCGGTGCTCCAGCTTTTGTCTTCGGCGGTGCCGGTGTGGGGGGCGCCGTCATTATTTGTGAAAACAACGGTATCGCCGACGGCGACATTCAACTCGGCCGGATTGAATTTGAAACCTTCGATGGAAATCTGATGCGTGGCGGCCGATGCGGCGCCGGGAATCGAGGCGGCAATTGGTGCGGCGGCAAGACCGGCAATGGCGGTACGGCGGGTAATTTTGGTCACAACTTGAACTCCTTGACTGTGATGGCGTCACGTTGACGTGACCCGGCGCAAAGCGCAACTGAACCTACGGTGTGGTTTGTTACAATGCGTCAGCTGGCCCAGATGAACCCCTTCATCGCCGGATGCGGGCGGCAGTAATAGGAATGATCCCCGGCCGAGGATATGACGATCTTGGCCGATTTGCCCCGGCCAAGCTGTGCGGTATCCCAGCGCTTGATATTGGCTGTCGCGGTGTGCGGAGTGGAATCCATATTGGTAAAGACCACCCGGTCGCCGACTGCGACATGCAGTTCGGCGGGGTGATATTTGAACCCCTTGATCAGAACCCGATGCGTCGCCGCCTGTGCGGGGGCGGCGATCAGCGTGGCCAATGGTGCAGCAGTCATACCGGCGAGGGCGGTGCGGCGGGTGATTTTTGTCACGATCTGGTCTCCTCATTCGTGGTCGGCCTTGGCGCGCTGATCTGGGCGCAAACTGGGCGAAAGGCTCAGCCAGTTGAAGCCGCGGGGGCAAAACTGACGATTGCGGCACCTGCGATGGCCATGACGATGCCCAGCAGTTTGAGCATTGTGATGGGCTGAACCGGCACGCCCAGCAAGCCGAACTGATTGATCAGCGCACCAAACAGGATCTGTCCGGCAACCAGAAGAACGAAGAACGCGCCGGTTCCGATCTGCGGCACCAGATAAGAGGATCCGACGATCATCACCGCACTCGCCACGCCGGACAGGAACAGCCACATCGGCAGCGAGGGGATGCGTCCGAACGCCTCGGCCCCTTGCCCGGATGCCAGGGCGATCACCAGCGACGCGATCAGGGCGACCGCAAAGAACGGCACATTGCCCATTGTGGGTGACCCCAGCAGTTGCGACATACGGCTGATCATCGGCAGATAGAGAGAGATTATGGCCCCCATAGCGAGGGCCATGACAAAGTTTGCGGCGGACATGCGGACGCTCCTGAACCGTTGGTTGCGTCCGCAACTGTGGCGAAACCTCACGCAAAATGAAAGCATTGCGCTGTGATCCCCGCCAGTGGGGTATTGTGCTATTCATTTGCAACGATGCCCGAAATCAAACGCCCGCCGTTAGCAGGGCGCACGCCGGACCGGCGGGCTGGCGTAGCAACGGTGCGTGGGCATGATTTATGGGGCGTGTTAGCCGTCAACTCTGACGGATGTGTTCCCCTCGAACCGACGCCAGACCGGTAGGGCCGGTCCGGCGTGCGCCCTGCGCCTTTGGCGCGCACTGGGCGCAGACCATTCTGATAGCGGTTCAAGTTGTCAGGGCGGCGCTTTAATCCATCGCTTTGAACGCGAACTCTCCACCCTCTTTCAGGCCGCTGGGCCAGCGGGCGGTGACGGTTTTTGTCCGGGTGTAGAATTTGAACGAATCCGGGCCGTGCTGGTTCAGGTCGCCGAACACGGATTTCTTCCAGCCGCCGAAGGTGTGATAGGCCAGCGGCACCGGGATCGGGACGTTGATGCCGACCATGCCGATGTTGATGCGGCTGGCAAAATCGCGGGCCGTGTCGCCGTCGCGGGTGAAGATTGCGGTGCCGTTGCCGTATTCGTGGTTCATCGCCAGATCTATCGCTTCCTGGTAAGAGCCTGTGCGCACGGTCGACAGAACCGGGCCAAAAATCTCTTGCTGATAGATATCCATGTCGGGCGTCACGCGATCGAACAGATGCGGGCCCACGAAGAAACCGTCTTCATAGCCCTGCAGGCTGAAGTTGCGATTGTCGACGACCAGTTCCGCGCCCTGTTCCACACCGGATTCGATCAGTCCCAGGATGCGCTCCTTGGCTTCGCGTGTCACGACAGGGCCCATGTCGACGTCGTTGCCGGCGGTGTAGGGGCCGACCTTCAGCTTCTCGATCCGCGGGACCAGCTTTTCGATCAGCCGATCTGCGGTTTCGTCGCCCACCGGGACCGCGACCGAAACGGCCATGCAGCGTTCACCAGCGGCCCCAAAGCCTGCGCCGACCAGCGCGTCGGCGGCCTGATCCATGTCGGCATCAGGCATCACGATCATGTGGTTTTTGGCACCGCCGAAACACTGGGCGCGTTTGCCGTTCGCGCAGGCGCGCGAGTAAATATACTGGGCAATCGGGGTCGAGCCGACAAAGCTGACGCCCTGGATGGTGTCATTGTCGAGGATCGCGTCGACCGCCTCCTTGTCGCCATTGACGACCTGGAACACGCCCGCCGGCAGGCCTGCCTCGACAAACAACTCGGCCAGCATCAGCGGGACCGAGGGGTCACGTTCGGACGGTTTCAGGACCACGGCGTTGCCGCAGGCCAGTGCCGGGGCGACATGCCACAGCGGCATCATCGCGGGGAAGTTGAACGGCATGATCGACCCGACAACACCCAGCGGCTGGCGCATCGAATAGATGTCGATGCCCGGACCGGCGTTGTCGGTGAATTCACCCTTCAGCATCTGCGGCGCGCCGATGCAGTATTCGACGACCTCCAGACCGCGCTGCAGATCGCCCTTTGCATCCGGAATTGTCTTGCCATGTTCCCGGCTGAGCGCCTCGGCGAGCGGTTCCATATCGCGGTTGATCAGGCGCACCATTTCCATCATCACGCGGGCACGTTTCTGCGGGTTGGTTGCGGCCCAAACCGGCTGGGCTGCGGCGGCGGCGGCGATGGCGGCGTCCATTTCGGCCTGTGTCGCCAATGGCACCTTGGACTGAACCTCACCCGTTGCCGGGTTGAAGACGTCAGCAAAGCGACCGGACGTTCCCGCCACGTAGTTGCCACCGATGTAATGGTTGAGTTCAGCCATGAGTGCCCTCGTTTTGCTAGATGTTTGCCATGTCATAGTGCCGCCGCCGCTTGGATGAAAGGGGGCAGGGTGTCAGCGCCCCGCGACCCATTCGGGGGGGCAGGCGCAGGATCACGTCGCGCGCCGGGCGACGACCGGTCAGTCCGTCCCGCGATAGGGCGGCACGTATTGCATTGCCATGTCCCAGGGGAAGAAAATCCAGGTGTCCTGGCTGACCTCGGTTATAAAGGTGTCGACCTGCGAATTGCCCGCAGGCTTGGCATAGACGGTGGCAAAATGCGCCTTGGGGAACAGGTTGCGCACCACTTCCAGCGTTTTGCCCGAGTCGACCAAATCATCCACGATCAGTACGCCCGTGCCATCGCCCATCATCGCCGTATCGGGCATTTTCAGCACCCGCGCTTCGGCCTGGTCCTGGTGGTCGTAGGATTTGACGCTGATGGTATCGACCGTGCGCACGTCCAACTCACGCGCGACGATCATCGCCGGGGCCATGCCGCCGCGGGTGATCGCCACCACAGCTTTCCAGTCGCCGCCATCCGGCCCATGCCCGTCCAGCCGCCAGGCCAGCGCGCGCGCATCGCGATGTATCTGGTCCCAGCTGACGTGAAACCCTTTTTCGTGCGGCAGCCGGTCAGTCATTTGTGTCAGCCCTTCGAAAGCTCTTTGGTCATATCCGGCGCATCGGGGTTTTTCATACCGATCACATGATAGCCCGAATCGACGTGGTGAATCTCTCCGGTAACAGCGCTGGAGAGGTCGGAACAGAAATAGAGCGCGGATTTCCCGACCTCGTCCTGGGTGACGTTGCGGCGCAGGGGCGAATTCAGCTCGTTCCACTTCAGGATATAGCGGAAATCGCCGATGCCAGAGGCCGCCAGCGTCTTGATGGTGCCCGCACTGATCGCATTGACGCGAATATTGTCCTTGCCCAGATCCTCGGCCATGTAGCGCACGCTGGTCTCCAGCGCCGCCTTGGCAACGCCCATGACGTTGTAATGGGGCATGACCCGTTCCGCGCCAAGGTAGGTGAGCGTCAGCAGCGAACCGCCGTTCGGCATCATCGCGGCGGCGCGCTGGCACACGGCGGTGAAGGAAAACACCGAAATATCCATGGTCGAGCGGAAATTTTCCGGGCTGGTGTCGACATAGCGGCCGCGAAGCTCATTCTTGTCGGAAAAACCAATGGCGTGGACGACAAAGTCCAGATCACCCCAGCGGTCCTTGATTTCGGCAAACAGGGCGTCCAGCGAGGCGGGATCGCCCACGTCGCATTCCACCAGAAAATCACTGCCCAGTGACTCGGCCAGCGGGCGCACCCGTTTTTCCAGCGGCCCGCCCTGATGCGAGATACACAGCGACGCACCCGCATCAGACAGCTGTTTGGCCACGCCCCACGCGATGGATTTGTCGTTGGCCAGTCCCATGATCAGGCCGCGTTTTCCGTCCATCAATCCGGCTGTTGGTCCCGTTGACATCCAGTGTCTCCTGGCTAGTTGTCGGTTCTTGGCGTTTAGGCCATTGACCAAAGGTCATCAAGGGGCGCGCCAACAACCGGAGGTAGATAAATGTCGGAACGCGATGGTATTTTTGCCGGTGACGACCCATTTCAACTGGTCCGTGACTGGTTGGCCGAGGCCGAAAAGACCGAGGCAAATGACCCGACGGCAATGGCCCTGTCCACGGTTGACGCCGACGGCCTGCCCAATGCGCGCATGGTTCTGCTGAAAGAGGTCGAGGATGACGGATTCGTTTTCTACACCAACTATGGCAGCGCCAAAGCGGTCGAGATCGACAGCGCCGGCAAGGCCGCTTTCGTGATGCACTGGAAATCGCTGCGCCGTCAGGTCCGTGTGCGCGGTTCGGTCGCACGCGTTGGCGGTGAACAGGCGGACGCCTATTACAACAGCCGCGCGCTGCAAAGTCGTCTGGGGGCCTGGGCCTCGGAACAGTCGCAACCCTTGACGTCACGCGCCGCCCTGATGGCAAAGGTCGCCAAGATCACAGCGACCAAAGGAACCAGCCCGCCACGCCCGCCGTTCTGGGGCGGCTATCGGATCACCCCGGTCGAGATCGAGTTCTGGGCGGATGGCCAGTTCCGCCTGCACGACAGATTTCGCTGGCGGCGTACTTCCGCAACGGCACCCTGGGACATTCAGCGTTTGCACCCCTGAATCCCGCTACTCCGAGCCTCAGATGCGACAAAATCCGTGAAATAACGGCCCTTTCCCTTTGCAACATGCCGAAAACCTGTCAACACTCAGTCGGCGCAAACTGGGGAGCTTGCGTGGGGAAGTGCGGATGATGGACGAACAAGTTGCCGTGTCTCGGCGTGTAAATGGCCGGGTGAAGTGGTTCGATCCTGCAAAGGGATTCGGATTTATTCTGGCTGACGATGGCGGGTCAGACATCTTGCTGCATGCAAATGTTCTGCGAAATTATGGTCAAAGCTCGGTCGCGGATGCGGCATTGGTTGACGTCGATGTGCAGGAAACCGCGCGCGGTTTGCAGGCCGTTCTGGTGCATCACATCGAACCGCCCACGGATGGCGATGCCGATCCGGATGAGCCGGCGTTGTTTGCCGAACCCGACCCCGGCACCCCGCTGGAACCCGCGCGGGTGAAATGGTTCGACAAGGCCAAGGGCTTTGGGTTTGCCAATATCTTTGGCCGCGACGAAGACGTTTTTTTGCATGTAGAGGTTTTGCGCCGGTCAGGCCTGGCCGATCTGCAACCCGGAGAGGCCGTTGCCCTACAAGTGACCGATGGTGAGCGTGGCCGCATGGCAACGCTGGTGACAAGCTGGGAGGCGGCGCATAAACAGGACGCATGATCGTCCTGCCCCGCGCCAACTGGCCCCGAATCCTTCACAGTGCCGTCTTATCTGGCCTGATCACAGCGCTTGGCGCCCCGGCGTTTGCAGGGGCCTGCCGTGACGACCGAATAGAGCTGCGCGGCGACTGGGGCACCGCAAGCTTCAGCATCGATGTCGCGGATGACCCTGATGAGCGGGCGCAGGGCCTGATGAATGTGCCAAAGATGGCCGCAAGCAAGGGCATGCTGTTCGTCTATGAATTTCCCCAGCGCGCGGCGTTCTGGATGCGCAACACGCTGATCCCGCTGGACATGATCTTTGCCGATGAAACCGGAACGGTGACGCGGGTGCACGCAAATGCCGTGCCGCTGGATGAGACACCGATTCCGGGCGGCGATGACGTGCTGCTGGTGCTCGAGGTTAACGGCGGCATGGCCGAAGCGATCGGCATCACCGAAGGCAGTCAGATCCGGCATCCCTCGCTTGATCCGCATCTTGCCGCATGGCCCTGTGATCCGGTTCCGGCAACTGATTAGTGGATTTGCCAAAACGAAGGCTTCCCCTTGGCGTCCAGTCTTTGTAAAGGGGGCGCAGTCGGGGCGTGGCGCAGCCTGGTAGCGCATCTGTTTTGGGAACAGAGGGTCGGAGGTTCGAATCCTCTCGCCCCGACCATCTAAAGAAATAACCACTTGTTGCAGCCGGGGATTGCCGGATGCAACCTTTGGGTGTCCGGACCTTGGGTGCCCCGGTTTTTGGGTGTCGGGGCCCGGTTTTTGGGTGTCGGGGAATGTGCAAGGATTTCCCGGTCAGCGATACCGATGCGCAATTCGCCACCCCCGCGCGCCGATCCGACACTGCCTTCGCTTGCGGCATCTGCGGGCCGGGCCGGTTCTGTTCATTTTGTTCAAATGATCGGGAATTTGCGCCACAATACCCTGTGTGTTGCAGGCCCCGGATATACAATACCCGCCCAAAGGACCGCTCAGCTGCCGCGCGGGGAAGGGCCGATTCCGGCCATGGGAATGCACCCGGTTCGAAAAGTTATCCACAGGATTTTCGGGTGGCGTTGTAGGCTTGCAACAGGCTCTGTGCTGCGCTTTTACCTGATGTTTCCGGGCCAAGGTTTCGGAATCTGGGCAAAAAATCGCTTATCGGATAAACCGGGGGCTGGGCGCGGTCTGACGGTTTCACATTTCAGACACAGATTCTTTTCCCGGTCCCGGAATCATCGTTGACGCCATAGGGCCACTTCATGCAGTTTGTGCGAGCTGACCGGCAGACCACTAAATGTAGTGGCGGAGCAGCGGGACGGGAAATACATACGACTGATCTGGCAGCGACCTCCGGGTTTTGCCGACGTCCGGGGATGCCTGGATGAGTCGACGTGTTGTGCCACGCCCCGACCTCTGGCCGGTTAGCACGAAAACCGGGGGCAAATGCACCCGCAAAACGTCGGCGCCGCAAGGCAAATGGAAATGGTGACGCCCGCATCAGACGGGGACGCACCAAAAGGGGCATGGAATGAAAATTGACCGCAATTTCACGGGCGTGAAAACCGGTGCCTATGGCACCATCGAGTTTACCGAGACCAGTTCAGAGATTCGCAATCCGGACGGCACCATTGTCTTCAAGTTGGACAAAGTCGAAGTGCCGGCAGGGTGGAGTCAGGTCGCCTCGGACGTGATTGCGCAGAAATATTTCCGCAAGGCCGGCGTTCCCGCGCGCCTGAAGAAGGTCAAGGAAAAGGGTGTGCCGGAATTCCTGTGGCGCTCGGTCGCGGATGAGGGCGCGCTGGCGGACCTGCCCGAAGACCAGCACTATGGCGGTGAGGTCAGCGCCAAACAGGTGTTTGACCGCCTTGCCGGGGCCTGGGCTTATTGGGGTTGGAAGGGCGGCTATTTCACGACCGAGGCGGACGCCCGCGCCTATTACGACGAAATGCGCTATATGCTGGCGACCCAGCGCGCGGCACCGAACAGCCCGCAGTGGTTCAACACCGGGCTGCACTGGGCCTATGGCATCGACGGGCCAAGCCAGGGTCACTATTACGTCGACTACAAATCCGGCAAGCTGACGAAATCCAAGTCGTCCTATGAACACCCTCAGCCGCATGCCTGCTTCATCCAGTCGGTCAGCGATGATCTGGTGAACGAAGGCGGCATCATGGATCTGTGGGTGCGCGAGGCGCGGCTGTTTAAATATGGCAGCGGCACCGGCACCAATTTCTCGTCACTGCGCGCCGAGGGCGAGCATCTGTCGGGTGGTGGCAAATCTTCCGGCCTGATGGGCTTCCTGCGCATTGGCGACCGCGCGGCGGGCGCGATCAAATCGGGCGGCACCACGCGGCGGGCCGCCAAGATGGTGATCTGCGATGCGGACCACCCGGATATCGAGCAGTTCATCAATTGGAAGGTCATCGAAGAACAGAAAGTGGCGAGCATCGTCGCGGGTTCCAAGATGCACGAAGAAAAGCTGAACGCGATCTTCGCGGCGATCAAATCCTGGGACGGGCGCGAGGAAGACGCCTATGACCCGAAGGTCAATGAAAGCCTGAAGTCGGTGATCCGGGACGCGAAAAAAGTCGCGATCCCTGAGACTTATGTGAAACGGGTGCTGGATTACGCCAAGCAGGGCCACACCAGCATCGAATTCCCGACCTATGACACGGATTGGGATTCTGAGGCTTATTCGAGCGTCTCTGGCCAGAACTCCAACAACTCGATCCGGGTGACGGATGCGTTCCTGAAAGCGGTCGAGAATGACGACGACTGGGATCTGGTGAACCGCAAGGACGGCAAGACCGCCAAGACCATCAAGGCCCGCGATCTGTGGGAACAGGTCGGCCACGCCGCCTGGGCCTGTGCGGACCCCGGCATCCAGTACCACGACACGGTCAACGACTGGCACACATGTAAAGCAGACGGTGAGATTCGCGGCTCAAACCCTTGTTCGGAATACATGTTCCTGGACGATACCGCGTGCAACCTGGCCTCGATGAACCTGCTGACCTTCCTGAAGGATGGCGCGTTTCAGGTAGACGACTATGAACATGCGACGCGCCTGTGGACCGTGACGCTGGAGATCAGCGTGACGATGGCGCAGTTCCCCTCCAAGGAAATCGCGCAGCTGTCTTATGACTTCCGCACGCTGGGCCTTGGCTATGCCAACATCGGCGGGTTGCTGATGAACATGGGGCATTCCTATGACTCCGATGAGGGCCGCGCGCTGTGCGGTGCGCTGACGGCGATCATGACCGGCGTGGCCTATGCGACGAGTGCAGAGATGGCCGCGGAGCTGGGGACATTCCCCGGGCACAAACGCAACGCCGACCACATGCTGCGCGTCATCCGCAACCATCGCAATGCCGCGTATGGAAAAGACAGCGGGTACGAGGCGTTGGCGACCAATCCTGTTGCATTGGATCAAGCCGGTTGCCCCGACAAAACGCTGGTAAAGCGGGCAACGAAAGCTTGGGATCTGGCGCTGAAGCTGGGCAAGAAGCACGGCTATCGCAACGCGCAGACCACGGTGATCGCGCCCACAGGAACCATCGGGTTGGTGATGGATTGCGACACCACGGGGATTGAACCGGATTTTGCGCTGGTCAAGTTCAAGAAACTGGCCGGCGGCGGATACTTCAAGATCATCAATCGCTCGGTCCCGCAAGCCCTTGAAAGCCTTGGATATGGTTCGGCCGAGATTGAAGAGATCATCAGCTACGCAGTCGGCCACGGCTCCATGGGCAACGCGCCGGGGATCAACCACACCAGCCTGATCGGCCACGGCTTTGGCCCCGGAGAGATTGAGAAGATCGAGGCGGCGCTGCCGTCCGCCTTCGACATCCGCTTTGTCTTCAACCAATGGACGCTGGGCGCGGAATTCTGCACCGACGTGCTGGGCATTCCGGCCGAAAAACTGACCGATCCGTCCTTCGACCTGCTGATTCACCTTGGTTTCAAGCGCAAGGAAATCGAGGCCGCCAACGACCACGTCTGCGGCACGATGACCCTGGAAGGTGCGCCGCATCTGAAACAGGAACACTATTCGATCTTCGATTGCGCCAACCCCTGCGGCAAGAAGGGCAAGCGGTTCCTGAGTGTCGACAGCCACATCTACATGATGGCGGCGGCACAATCGTTCATCTCGGGCGCGATCTCCAAGACGATCAACATGCCCAATGATGCCACGATCGAGGATTGCCAGAAAGCCTATGAGCTGAGCTGGTCACTGGGCGTCAAGGCCAACGCGCTCTACCGCGACGGATCGAAATTGTCGCAGCCTCTGGCCGCGTCGCTGGTGGAAGATGATGACGAGGCCGCCGAGGTTCTGGAAACCGGCAGTCCGCAGGAAAAAGCCGCGGTTCTGGCCGAGAAGATCGTCGAAAAGATCATCGTCAAGGAGGTCGCCAATCGGCAACGTGACCGCATGCCGGAACGCCGCCGGGGCTATACCCAGAAAGCGGTCGTCGGGGGGCACAAGGTCTATCTGCGCACCGGCGAATACGCCGACGGCAACCTGGGCGAGATTTTCATCGACATGCACAAGGAAGGTGCGGGTTTCCGCGCCATGATGAACAACTTCGCAATCGCGGTGAGCGTCGGCCTGCAATACGGTGTTCCGCTTGAAGAATTCGTCGATGCCTTCACCTTCACCCGCTTCGAACCGGCGGGCATGGTTCAGGGGAACGAAACGATCAAGAACGCGACCTCGATCCTTGACTATATCTTCCGGGAACTGGCGGTCAGCTACCTCGACCGGACCGATCTGGCCCATGTGCAGCCCGAAGGCACCAGCTTTGATGAGCTTGGGCGCGGCGATGACGAGGGCAAGCGAAACTTCACCGAGGTGCCCGGCGCCGAGGGCGAAAGCCAGATTGATGTGCTGAAGAAGGTGGTGTCCACCGGCTATCTGCGCGGGCGCGCGCCGCAGGGTCTGGTCGTGCTGCAAGGCGGGCAGGCGGGGGCCGTGGCTGTCAATGCCGCCGACCCGGTCGCCGCGCTGCAAACGCTGGTGCCCGAAGCGGGTGAGACTGCATTGGCGACCGGCGCGGTGCAGATCGACAACCGCACCAAGGCCAAGATGCAGGGGTATGAGGGGGACCCGTGTGGCGAGTGCGGGAACTATACGCTGGTGAGGAACGGGACCTGTATGAAGTGCAACACTTGCGGCGGGACGAGCGGGTGTAGTTGATGAGGCGTTTCACAACTTTCCGGAGCGCACTCGAACCCGTTACCGACGGAAAGGATCGTCACGCTCTTCGAAATTTCAACTTCATGAACGATGGGCAACCGCCCTCTGTCCGGGCATTGGCAGAAGAGTTGGGATTCAATGTGGAAGTGCGCTCAATGCCGCGTACCGTATCGGGCTATTTGGAAGCTGACATAACGGCAAGGAAGGGCTTTCGCGTAGCTGTCAATAAGTGGCACAACGTTGTTAGACGGCGATTCACTGTACTTCACGAAATTGCTCATTTCTATCTCCACCCTCAATACTCAGATCCTCTGGCTCCAACGGCTCATCGCGCCGATGTTGGCGGTTTGGAACACTTTTACCTTGAAGAAGACCTAATAGAAGAGCGGGAGGCCAATTTGTGGGTCGAAGCGATAGTGTTTGAGCAAGAAGCTTTGAAGGCGGCCTTAACGCTTCATGGCAATGATCATCATGCAGTCGCGCGAAAATTCGGGGTCTCACGGGAAACGCTTAGTATAGCGCTAGCTCGGAGGAGATAGAGCAGGGGAAAGCAGTGTCAGACAAGAGAATTGGGGGCGGACTTCGCAGGTTTTCAAATGAAAACCCGCTCTGTCCGGCTCCGTTGAAACGCCCTCGGGCGTTTCAACGTACACGGGGTGGGTGCGCTCGCCCCTGACGCGGATCGGGCCGCAGGCAGAAACCGGGCGGTACGAGAGAATGAGCCTGATCAGCGAAACCTTGGGGGTGCCTTCGGGCGCCCCTTTTTTGTTGAATTCTCTTGTGTTTCGATCGTCCAGGCGCAGACTGTCGCGGCAAGAGGATTGGGCGTGCAATGCAGACGACTCCGGTGATTTTTGACGGTCATAACGACCTGCTGTTGCAGATCTCGATGGGGAATACATCCGTTGAGCAGGTGGTTGCCGGTGGCGGCCCCACCCACGTGGACCTGCCGCGCGCCCATGCCGGTGGATTCGGGGGCGGCATGTTCGCGATATTTGTACCCGGCGATCTGGATGGCCCGGCGATGTTTGCCGCAATGGCGCAGCCTGCGTTTGACCTGCCGCTGCCTGACCCGATCCCGTGGCAGGTTGGTGCACGTGGCACGCTGCGCCAGGCAGCGATATTGCGCGCGCTGGAACGTGCCGGGGCGGTTCGTGTCTGCACGTCGGTCGATGCCATTGAGGCGACGCTGGCCGACCCAACCGGCCCCATGGCGGCTGTGATGCACATCGAAGGGGCCGAGGCGATAGCCGACGACCTCGATATGCTGCACGTGCTTTACGGTGCCGGGCTACGCTCGGTCGGGCCGGTCTGGAGCCGCAACAATATCTTCGCCCAGGGTGTGCCGCTCCGGTTTCCCGGAGATCCCGATATCGGTGGCGGATTGTCCGGTGCCGGGCGGGATTTGGTCCGCGAATGCAACGCACTGGGCGTGGTTATTGATCTGTCACATCTGAACGAGGCAGGGTTTGACGATGTGGCACGCCTGTCCGATGCGCCGCTGATCGCCACCCATTCCAACGCCCATGCGCTGTGCGATAGCCCGCGCAATCTGACCGATCGGCAACTGGCGGCGATTCGCGACAGCGGCGGATTGGTCGGATTGAACTTCGCGGCTGCATTTATGCGCGCAGACGGACAGATGGCGACCGATTTCGGACCAGAGGTCATGTTGCGACATCTGGATCACCTGATCACCCACCTGGGTGAAGACGGCGTCGCGATGGGGTCGGATTTTGACGGGGCGACAGTCAGTGATCAGATCAGGGATTGCGCGGGCCTGCCCGCCCTGCGCGCCGCGATGGTCGCACATGGGTATGACGCGCCGCTGATGCAAAAGCTGTGCCAAGGCAACTGGATGCGGGTGCTGCGGCAGACCTGGAAGGACGATACCGACCATCAGGCCGCCGCCTGACGGGTCTGACTATTCCGCCCCGCGCGCCAGCGCCGCCACCCCGGTCCGCGCCACTTCGACCAAACCCAGCGGGCGCATCAGATCGGCGAAGGCGTCGATTTTTTCGGGCGTGCCGGTGATTTCGAAGACGAAAGAGGCGAGCGTCGAATCGACCACATTGGCACGGAAGATATCGGCCAGTCGCAGTGCCTCGACCCGTTTGTCACCGTCCCCGGCGACCTTGAACAGCGCCAGTTCGCGTTCGACGCTGGGTCCTTCGACGGTCAGGTCGTGAACCTCATGCACCGGAACAATGCGGCCCAGCTGCGCCTTGATCTGTTCGATCACCTGCGGCGTTCCCGTCGTTACAACCGTGATCCGGCTGCGGTGCCCGGTGTGGTCAATCTCGGCCACCGTCAGGCTTTCGATGTTATAGCCCCGGCCCGAAAACAGCCCGATGACACGGGCCAACACGCCAGGCTCATTCTCGACAATCACCGCCAGGGTGTGGGTTTCCACCACATCGGCATTGGGGTCCTTCAGGTCATAGGCCGAATGCCGTGACGTGCCTTTTTTGATTTTCAATGGGGACATTGCGCCCTCTTTCTCATCTTCTTGTTGAAAATATCCCGGGGGGTCTGGGGGGCTGGCCCCCCAGCCATCGCCCCCGGCCAGGAACCGACGGATTTCATATCCGGCGGCCCCGTCCTCAAACCATCACCGCGCCGCTGGACCCGATCGCGTCGCTGGTCGAGGCATTCTCGCCCAGCAGCATCTTGTTGTGCGGCTCTCCGCTGGGGATCATCGGAAAGCAGTTCTCGTGCTTTTCCACCAGGCAGTCGAACAGAACCGGGCCGTCGTGGTTCACCATCTCCATGATCGCGTCGTCCAGATCGGCGGGGTCGGTGCACAGGATGCCCTTGGCCCCGAACGCTTCTGCCAGTTTGACGAAGTCGGGCAAGCTCTCGCTCCAGGAGTGTGAATAACGCTCGCCATGCAGCAGTTCCTGCCATTGGCGCACCATGCCGAGGCGTTCGTTGTTCAGGATGAACTGCTTGACCGGCAGGTTGTATTGCATCGCGGTGCCCAGCTCCTGCATGTTCATCAACCACGAAGCCTCACCTGCGACGTTGATGACCAGCGCGTCGGGGTGCGCCATCTGCACGCCGACCGAAGCCGGGAATCCATAGCCCATCGTGCCCAGACCGCCCGATGTCATCCAACGCCCCGGCTCGTCAAAGCCCAGGTATTGCGCTGCCCACATCTGGTGCTGGCCCACCTCGGTCGTGATATAGCGGTCCCTGTCTTTGGTCAGCGCCTCAAGGCGCACCAGCGCGTGCTGCGGCTTGATGGATTTCGCATCCGGTGTGTAGTCGAGGCAGTTGATCCGCTTCCAGTCGCGGATTTGCCGCCACCAGGCCTCGACACCTTTGGTATCGGTTTTGCCACCGCGACCGCGCCATTCGTCCAGCAGGTCCGTCAGCACCGAGCCCACATCGCCGATGATCGGAATGTCGACGTGGATCACCTTGTTGACCGAGCTTGGGTCGATATCGATATGCGCCTTGACCGAGTTCGGGCTGAAGGCATCGACCCGGCCAGTGATCCGGTCGTCGAACCGCGCGCCGATGCAGATCATCAGATCGCAGTCGTGCATGGCCAGGTTCGCCTCGTACAGCCCGTGCATACCCAGCATGCCCAGCCAGTTCTCACCACTTGCCGGGTAGGCGCCCAGCCCCATCAGGGTCGAGGTGACGGGGAAGTTCGTTTCCGCCGCCAGTTGGCGCAGCAGGTTGCTGGCCTCGTGGCCGGAATTGATGACGCCGCCGCCGGTATAGAGGATCGGCTTTTTCGCCGTCTCCATCGCCTCGGCCAGCGCGGCAATCGCGTCGGCGTCGCCTTTTGTGGGCGGTGCGTAATGCGACGTCTTGCGATTTTGCGGCGCGACATAGGTGCCGTTGGCGAATTGCACGTCCTTGGGGATGTCGATCAGCACAGGCCCCGGACGCCCGGAGGTTGCGACATGGAACGCTTCGTGCATGGTGTTGGCCAGACTGTCGGTTTCGCGCACCAGCCAGTTGTGCTTGGTACAGGGGCGGGTGATGCCGACGGTGTCCGCCTCCTGAAAGGCATCATTGCCGATCATGAAGGTCGGAACCTGCCCGGTCAGCACGACCAGGGGGATCGAATCCATCAGCGCATCGGTCATGCCCGTAACCGCGTTGGTCGCACCGGGTCCTGAGGTTACCAGAACAACGCCGGGTTTCCCGGTGGAACGGGCATAGCCTTCGGCGGCATGCACGGCACCTTGTTCATGGCGCACAAGCACATGGCGGATTTCGTTTTGCAGAAAGATCTCGTCATAGATCGGCAGCACCGCGCCACCGGGATAGCCGAACACAACCTCGACCCCCTGATCCTTCAGGGCCTGCACGACCATCTTCGCGCCGGTCATCTGGTCTTTCTTCGTCGTCTTGCGGCCGCTCATCTCGTCGTCTCCGTCCATCTGGTCGCGCGACAGCTGCCGCGCATAAAAAAGCCCCCGATCTGGCGGGGGCGCTTGACAGGTCTGTTGCGGTTAACCGCTAACAGCCCCTGCGCCCGGGAATGACAACCAGCACATTGCAAAGCATTTTGACCCCCGACAGTTAGGTTCGCGCCGGACCCTAAGAAGGGTGTGCAGGGGCGTCAACAGCGATTTTGCGCATTTTTGTGATTCACGAGCGGATTCTTTTGATCGAAAGTTACCCAACTGCGCGGTTTGAAGAAATTTCGTGAATCTATCCACAGTATGGGCGCCGCTGGGCGGCTGCACCGATTTCAAACTGGCGCAGATCTGGCCAAAACGTTGCGGCAAGATGTGTGAATCCAGCTCACCGAGGTGTTTTCAGTCCGCCAATCAGCGGCTAGTGTCGCGCCACTTGAAACAAACTGCCGCCCGACAAACGGGCGGTGCGATTCCAACCGGGAGGATAAACATCCATGGATCGTCGTTCTTTTATCCGGGCCTCGGCCCTTGGCGGCACCGCTGCCGTTGCCACCAGCCTTGCAGCACCAGCCATCGCGGCCAGCCACGCGCGCACGCTGACCATGGTCACGACATGGGGCCGCGGTGCGGCCGGAGTGTGGGATTCTGTTCAGCGTGTGGCCGATTCCGTCGCCGCCATGTCAGATGGAAGTCTGACCATTGACGTCAAAGCCGGTGGCGAACTTGTGGGCGCATTTGAAGTTTTCGATGCGGTCACGTCGGGCCAGGCCGATCTATACCACGGCGCCGATTACTACTTTCTGGGTCAACATCCTGGCTATGCGTTTTTTACAGGATATCCGTTTGGGTTGACTGCATCCGAAACCGCAGCCTGGTATTATCATATGGGCGGCAAGGAACTGCATGACGAGTTGGGCCAGATATTCGGATTAAAGTCCTTCCTGGCGGGCAATACCGGCACGCAGGCTGGCGGCTGGTTCCGTAAGGAAATCAACTCTCCGGAAGATTTTCAGGGGCTCAAGTTCCGGATGCCCGGACTGGGCGGCCAAGCGCTGGGCAAGCTGGGGGCTTCGGTGCAGAATATTCCCGGCTCTGAGGTTTATCAGGCCTTGGCCTCTGGCGCGCTGGACGGGACCGAATGGATCGGCCCATGGTCCGATCAGGCAGCCGGTTTCCAAGAGATTACCGACATCTATTATACGTCCGGTTTTCATGAGCCTGGCGTGGCGCTGTCGTTGGCTGTAGGGCGCGATGTTTTTGAGGAGCTTTCGCCGGCACATCAGAAGATAATCGAGATTGCCGCTGCCGAAGCGCATCAACACACCCTGACACTTTACCTTTCCAAGAACGGCACTTCTTTGGGCCAGCTTCAGGACCAGGGCGTCAAGACCCGCCAGTTTTCGGACGAGGTCTGGGCGGCATTTGCCGACGCCACCAAAGAGGTAATGGACGAAAACATGGATGACCCCCTCTACGCCAAGATTCGCGAAAGCGCCGAAGCGGCTCGCAAGGCGGTCTCATCCTGGGTGTCGATCTCAGAAGGTAGCTTTGTCGCCCAGCGTGACAGATTGATGAGCTAAATAAACATACATTGGAACCGGGCCGCATCTGGCCCGGTTCACCGCCCTTGAGATCGGCCAAGATCGACCGGGGGCAACATGGGGAGGGATCGCGTGCTGGACTTTGTCGTCTGGGTTTTCACCAATATCGGCACGGCGTTCGTCAACGCCGGCTATGCGATCACGCATCCGCAACTGTGGCTGAACTGGACCGACCCTCAGTCCATGATGCGCTTTATCTATTACGGCGGATCGCGCGAGTTCTTCTTTGTCATTTTCGTCGCCCTGATCATCCTGACAGCCGTTGGCATTTGGAAGAACTCCATCATGTGGGGCGTTGTCCGTGTGCTGGAAGGGTTTGCCAATACGGTGGGCCGTTTCTTCGCATGGGCCGGGCTGCTGATGGTCCTGCAGCAGATTATCATCATCTTTTCGCAGCGGGTATTTGCCGCGTCTGAACTGACGCTTGGCATCGGGTCTGCGGTGACCTTCGATCTGTCCTGGTGGGGTGAGGAGCTGAAGCTTTATAACGCGATGATTGTCGCGCTGTGCTGCACCTATACCTTTGTTCAGGGCGGGCATGTGCGGGTTGATCTGATCTATTCCGCCATCAGCTTTCGCAAAAAACGCGTGATCGACATGTTCGGGTCGATCTTCTTCATGATACCGGCGGCGGTGCTAACATGGATGTACGCCTGGTATTTCCTGTGGCGCCATCTGATCACCCCCAAGGTCAGCGCCAGTGACACGTTGGAGCGGATGCTGCTGAAGGCCCGCGCGGTGAAGTGGAACGTCGAAACCATCGGTTTCTCGCCCAACGGTTTCAACGGCTACTTCCTGTTCAAGGTGCTGCTGGTCGCCTTCACCGCGATGGTGTTCCTGCAGGCGATTGCGTTCTTCTATCGCTCGTACCTCGAATTCAAAGAGGGGCCCGAGAGTGCGGGCAAATATCTGGACCGTGACAATCCACCCGAAGCGCCGCGCGACGACGATGCCGATCTGGCAGCGCCTGTCGCGCAGACAAGTTAAGTTAAGGAACTCGATCAATGCTTTTTGGCCTGGATGGCGTCGAGATCGGTCTGATCATTGTGTTCCTCAGCCTGTTCGCGGGCATCCTGTCGGGGTTTCCGGTGGGCTTCGCGATTGGTGGGGCGGCGGTGATTTCCTTCGGGATCATTGCGGCGCTGGATAGTTCGGGCCTGCTGATCCATCAGGCGGTCAGCAAGACCAGTGCCGAGTATCAGACGCTGGTGAATTCCGGGGTCAGTCCGCTCAATATCTCGAAATTCAGGTTTCCCGACTTGCCGAGGGTGTCCGAGGCGGTGTTCAGCGGTGGTTGGGAACAGGCGCTGGACCGCAATATCAGCTTTGTCGTCAACCGGATGAATGAACGGGTGTTCGCGGGCCAAAGCATCGAGACACTGCTGGCGGTGCTGATGTTCGTGCTGATGGGGATCACGCTGGAACGGTCGCGCATTGCCGAGGATTTGCTGACCACGATGGCGCGGGTCTTCGGCCCTCTGCCTGGTGGTCTGGCCGTCGCGGTTGTGGTTGTGGGGACCTTCCTGGCAGCCTCGACCGGGATTGTCGGTGCCACGGTGGTGACAATGGGCTTGCTGAGCCTGCCGACAATGCTGCGCAACAATTATTCGCCCGAACTGGCGACAGGTGTGATTGCCGCGTCGGGCACGCTGGGGCAGATCATTCCGCCATCCATCGTGATCGTGCTGCTGGGAACGCTGGCCGGGGATCTTTATTCCGCGGCGCAGGAAACCCGCGCGCAGGCGGCGGGCTGTTCGGATGCGCTGACGTTCCTGGGTGAGGCTGCTGTGGTTTCGGTCGGGACGCTGTTTCAGGCGGCGATCCTGCCGGGCATCCTTCTGGCGTCGCTCTATGGGCTTTATGCGTTCGGGTTTGCGCTGCTGAACCCGTCAAAGGCGCCGCCGGTTGCCGGTGATGATGCCGCTGCCGGGGATGCGCGCCGGGGCAATGCGCTGACATGGTTCCTGGGTGTGCCTGTGCTGCTGATTGCCGGGACTCTGATCGCGGGGCAGGTCGGCCTTGTCGGGTCGCAGTCTGTGACCATCGCCAGCTTTTCGGACGCGGGCCAGACCGCCAGCCTGCGCACGCGCGTGTCGCCCGCATGCCAGGCCAGCATGATCGAGCTGCACGGCCAGGAAAAATGGGACGCCGCTGTGGCGGAGCAGACGGCGATCAACGCCGCCGGGGGTGTCGAACAATCCCGCGCGCTGAGTGACGAGGAACTGACCGAGGCGTTGGGCGCCAAGATCGCCGCTGCGGCCCCCATCGGGACCGGCATTGCCATCGGGCTGCTGTTGTTCGCGCTGATCCTGGCGGTGGCGCGCGGCATCGCACCCGCCGCTGATCCGCGCCCACTGATCGCCGGGGCCATCGGGCTGATCCTTGTGGCGATGGTTGATGTGATCCTGATCTCGCCCACCACCACCGCCGGGACCGCGCTGGTGCTGTTGATCCTGCCGCTGATCATTGCCGGATACGGGGTGCGTTTTGCCGCGCGCCGACTGGGCCAGAACGAGCTGTTGCGCGTGGTCTTCCCGCCGCTGGTTCTGATCGTGGCGGTGCTCGGCTCGATCCTGGGCGGGATCACCAATCCGACCCCGGCGGCGGCGCTGGGGGCAGGGGGGGCGATCATGCTGGCGGCATATCGTAAGCTGAATGATGAAAAGCGCAGCGGAAAAATTGTCATCATGACCGCCTTTGCCGTGGTCATCATGATTCTGATTGGCATCAATTTTGACCTGCGGGTCGGGCGCGAACAGGTCGCCGCGGAAGAATGGATCGCCTTTTTCGCGGCCCAGATCGCCTATTACACTGCCATCGGCGGGCTGCTTTACAGCTGTTTCGTGCTGTTCCGCACAGCGGTTCTGACGCCCGTGGTGCGCGAAACGGCCAAGGTCACCTCGATGGTGTTCACGATCCTGATCGGGTCGCAGCTGTTGAACCTGGTGGTGATATCCTTTGGCGGTGAAGAGTACATCCAGGACTTCCTGAAGAGCTTTGATCGCGAATGGGTCGTCTTCCTGATCGTGATGCTGGTGCTGTTCATCCTGGGCTTCGTGCTGGATTTCCTGGAGATTATCTACATCGTCGTGCCCATTGTCGGGCCGGTGATCTATGGCGGCACGATGGACCCGAAGTGGGTGACAATCATGATCGCGGTGAACTTGCAGACCAGCTTCCTGACACCGCCCTTCGGCTTTGCACTGTTCTATCTGCGCGGTGTTGCCCCCTCCAGCGTCACGACGGGACACATCTATCGCGGGGTGCTGCCGTTCGTGTTGATCCAGGTGGTCGGGCTGGCGTTGCTTTGGGCCTTCCCCTGGGTGGTCACGATTGTGCCGAACCTGATCCCGAACTGATCGCCTGCGCCGCCAGAGCGATCCGCATTCCGCGATTCCACCGGGCGCGCGGCTGCGCTATCTGATGGGCATGGCGATACTCCAGAACGAATTAGCGGCGACGCCCTGGGAAACGCCAGCAGGCAGGCGGCTGCCGGGATTGCAGCCGATGGATTTTGCCGACTGGCTGCGGGTGGATGAGGCTTATGCCGGGCAGATGGCGCAGCGCGACCGGCTGATCCGCAGCTGTCCCGAAGCGGTGCATGCGTTAACGCCGCAAGCGCAAGACGCGGCGGATGAATTGTATTCAATGGCGCTGACGCATCTGCCGTCCTGTCCCGGTTTCCGGGTCGGCGCCGATGAGGTGTTGCGCCCGGACGGTGTGACGGTCACACTGGACCGGGCGCGCCCTTTGATGACGCTTGGCCGGCTGGTGGCCGAGGATTTGTGCCTGATGCAGAAGCCGGGGAATGAACATGTGCTGACCGGTGCCATCCTGTGCTTTCCATCGCATTGGACCTTGTCCGAGAAGATCGGCCACCCGATGACACGCATCCACCAACCGGTTGAGGGCTACGACGATCAGGTTGCCAGGCGGGTGCAGCGAATTTTTGATAATCTGCGCGTCGATCAGCCGGTATGGCGGGGCAATCTGATGCGTGTAGCTAAGGCGGACCTGTTCAGCCCGCGCCGGGAAACAGACGCGCCGTATCACTGCGATGACACGGCCCCGTTTCTGCGAAGTGAACGGCAAAGCCTTATGCGATTGCCGAAGACGAAGGCGATTGTTTTCACGATCCACACGTCGATCATCCGCCGCCCTTAGGCGAAAGATCCGGCCTCAGATCAGATGGATCAGGGGGAGGTCGATATTCGCCGCAGCCAGGGCGGTGCCCATTCCGGTCAGCGCCATCACATGCGCCGTCGTGCGCAGGTTCTCACCACCCAGAATATTGAAGATCAACATTCCGAACCCGACCGGGAAGGCCAGAACCAGAAGGATGGTGTTCAGCACATAGACGGTCAGGCGCGCCATGATGTCATCGGCTTCGACCCGTTCCGTCGGGTTTGTCGTTTCGTCCTGCACCGAAGACTGGGTCAGCTCGATCGCGTCACAGGCAAATAGAGAGCGACGCTCTTCGCGCAGGGCAATCTCGGCAGGCATCAGATCGGGAAACCGGCTGGCCTCCTCGGCTGTCAGACGGACGCGCGGCCCGCGGTAGCCCAACTGTTCCAGATCATCTGTCGCAGGGCGCACGGGGGTCGCGGCCAGGGCTGCGGCGTCGGGGTTTGTGAGGCTGCGCGGCACAGCAAGCGAGACGCAATCAACCTGCGCGCCTTCCCCTTCGACAGTGCCGAAGATCTGGTTCATCCGCTCTTTCGGGGATAATCCATTGCGGGCTTCGCGCTGTTTTTTCAACTGGCGCCTGCGGGACTTTGCGGCTGCGGTGGCCATGTCGGAATCGGACCAATGGACCGATTCGGGCACAAGGCGCGCCTGCAACAGGCGCACAACATTGTAGCAGGCCGCCCGGCGGGATTGGCCAGCGCGTTCGGGCAGCGCATTGCCATCGCCTGCGGCGCTGACGGATACGGTTATGGCATCATCGGTGCGCGCCACATCCACCAGCATGTCGGACCCTGCAAAGGTCAATGCGTTGCCGGTGTCCTGGCAGGCGACCAGATCCAGATCCACATCACGGAACAGACCGCCAAGCTCTTCACGCAGGGCACAACTGTCGAAAGCGACGGGGCCTTCGAAACTCAGCGTGGCCACGATGCTGTTTTGCTGTGTCATCTGTGTTCCCTCTGACGCCCAAGGTGCGCGCCGCCGCATGGTGTTGCCGGTGGTTTGTCCGGCTTGCGGGAAATTACTGCCCTGCGAATGTGGAAGAAGTGAGGCGCGGGTAAGGAAATCCAGTGCGCAACCTAAGGTTGTTTTGCCAGAACACGCACTCAACGCGGAACGCGTTAACGGCTTGTAAATAAACAGGATACGGCGGGGGCGGTTGTTGACGTTCAGGCGCGCAAAAATCGGAACATCAATAGAACAGGGCGCCCCGAAAGGCGCCCTGAGTGATCCGTCAATGTGCTGGGGTCAGCAGCTGTAATACATCTTGAATTCCACCGGATGTGGCGTGTGTTCGTAGGCATAGATCTCTTCCCATTTCAGATCCATGTAGCCTTCCACTTGATCCCGGGTGAAGACGTCACCTGCCAGCAGGAAGTCCATGTCGGCCTCCAGCTCATCCATGGCTTCGCGAAGGCTGGCGCAAACCGTTGGGATGCCTGCCAGTTCTTCGGGTGGCAGATCATAGAGGTCTTTGTCCATCGCCTCGCCGGGGTGGATCTTGTTCTTGATCCCGTCCAGACCGGCCATCAGCAGGGCGCTGAAACACAGGTAGGGGTTGGCGGCGGGGTCGGGGAAGCGGGCCTCGACACGTTTGGCCTTGGGGCTTTCCGCCCACGGAATACGCACACAGCCCGAACGGTTGCGCGCGGAATAGGCGCGCAGGACCGGTGCCTCAAACCCCGGAATCAGGCGCTTGTAGCTGTTGGTCGAAGGGTTGGTGAAGGCGTTCAGTGCCTTGGCGTGTTTCAGAACGCCGCCAATGTAGAACAGCGCCTCGTCCGACAGATCGGCGTATTTGTCGCCTGAAAACAGCGGCTTGCCGTCTTTCCAGATCGACATGTTGACGTGCATGCCGGTGCCGTTGTCGCCCGCAATGGGCTTGGGCATGAAGGTCGCCGACTTGCCGTAAGCATGGGCGACGTTGTGGATCACGTATTTGTATTTCTGCAAGTGATCCGCCTGTTCGGTCAGCGTGCCGAAGATCAACCCCAGTTCGTGCTGGCAGGACGCAACCTCGTGGTGGTGCTTGTCCACTTTCATGCCCATACGCTTCATGGTGGACAGCATTTCGCTGCGGATGTCCTGCCCCTCATCAATCGGGTTCACCGGGAAATAGCCGCCTTTAACGCCCGGGCGGTGGCCCATGTTGCCCATTTCGTAATCGGTGTCGGTGTTCCACGACCCGTCCGAGGCATCGACCTGATAGCTGACCTTGTTGATATCGACCGAAAAGCGGACGTCATCGAACAGGAAGAATTCAGCTTCGGGCCCCCAGAACGAGGTGTCGCCGATGCCCGAGGATTTCAGATAAGCCTCGGCCTTTTCCGCCGTTCCGCGCGGATCGCGGGCATAGGCCTCTCCGGTGTCGGGCTCGACAACCGAGCAATGCACGGCCAGCGTTTTTTCCGCATAGAATGGGTCAAGATAGGCGCTGCGCGTATCGGGCATCAGCTTCATGTCGGATTGTTCGATGGATTTCCATCCGGCGATGGAACTGCCGTCGAACATGAAGCCGTCGTCCAGAAAATCCTCGTCAACCTGATCGGCCATGACGGTGACGTGCTGCAACTTGCCGCGCGGGTCGGTGAAGCGGATGTCGACGTATTCGACATCGTCATCGCGGATGGTTTTCAGGAAGTCTTTGGTGCTCATTGGTCGTTACCCTTGGTCTTGATGTATCAGTATCAGATTGCGTCGTCGCCGGTTTCGCCGGTGCGGATGCGCACGGCCTGTTCGACCGTTGAAACAAAGATCTTACCGTCGCCGATCTTGTCAGTCTTGGCGGCGTTCACGATGGCCTCGATCGCGCCGTCGATCTGGTCGTCCGGCAGGACAACCTCGATCTTCACTTTGGGAAGGAAATCGACGACATATTCTGCGCCGCGATATAGCTCGGTATGGCCTTTCTGGCGGCCGAAGCCTTTGACTTCCAGAACTGAGAGGCCCTGAACGCCGATCTCTTGCAGCGCCTCTTTCACTTCGTCCAGCTTGAACGGCTTAATGATCGCTTCGATCTTTTTCATGGACCAGCCTCCTTTGATGTGTCGAGATGGGGGAAATCACGGGGCTTAGGCGGCGGCAATTCGGGGGGCGTCCTTGGGCCAGGGGCAAGGGCCAATTGATATGGTTTTGCACAAAAAATAGGCGACTTGCATCCGGGCTGTGCATTTTGAGAACATGAGGTTGCAATGCAGAACACCATTACAAGTTCAGACATGCGCGCGCTGGAACAGGCGGCAATCGCAAGTGGTCGTGTGACGGGCCTGGAACTTATGGAGCGCGCCGGGCAGGGCGTGGTCGAGGCGGTGTTCGAAGAATGGCCCGAATTGGCCAAAGCGACCCACCGCGCCGTGGTGCTGTGCGGGCCAGGCAACAACGGCGGCGACGGTTTTGTGGTGGCGCGGCTGTTGCGGGAGAAAGGTTGGGGGGTTGAGGTGTACCTGTATGGCGACGCCGCCAAGCTGCCCCCGGATGCGCGGGCGAATTATGAGCGGTGGTGTGAGCTTGGGGAAGTTCGACCGCTCAATGATGAGTATTTTGATTGTTATCCCGATGAAGGGGATCGCACTGATCTGTTCGTCGATGGAATTTTCGGGATTGGTCTATCGCGCCCGTTCCTTGATTTGAATCATACACAAATGCAATTGAATCACTGTCAGTCCATGTCGCGTCACAATTCCGGCTTCCCTCATGTTGTGGCAATAGATTTGCCAAGCGGGTTAGACAGCGAGACCGGACGTTATCCGGGCTATGAAACGGAACACTTCGCGGACTGGTGCCCCATGGCCAACCTCACCGTCACCTTCCACCGCCTGAAACCCGGCCATGTGCTTGCCGATGGCCCTGCGGCTTGCGGACAGGTCGTCGTCAAGGACATCGGCCTCTGACGCCATCATTGACCCTCAAATATCCCCGCCGGAGGCATAAATCTCTTGTCCGACCCCAGACAGATCACCCTGACCAGCCAGATGCGCGATACGCTGGCAAAGCATGTGCATCAGCATAAATATGACCACGGGCACGCGCTGATCCTGTCGGGGGGCGTCGGGCGTGGTGGCGCGGCGCGGCTGGCGGCGCGGGGCGCGCTGAGGGTGGGTGCGGGTCTGGTGACCCTGGCCTGTCCGCCGGCCGCCCTGATTGAGAATGCGGCCCAGTTGACGGCGATCATGCTGCGCAGCATTCGCGATGGTGATGCGCTTGCAGCGCTGCTGGAAGACGCACGGATCAACGCCCTGTGCGTTGGTCCCGGTCTTGGGCAGGACCGCGCACGTGATTTGGTGCCTGTCGCGCTGGCCGCCAGGCGTGCGACGGTTGTGGATGCCGACGGGTTGGGCGCATTCGCAGATGCCCCTGACAAGTTGTTCGGCCTGCTGCACGATGCCTGCATCCTGACGCCGCATTCTGGAGAGTTCGCGCGTCTGTTCCCGGACATTGCAGAACGACTGGTGACGCAAAGCCGTGGTGGTGCCAATGACGGGGCCAAAGTTAGCGCGACGCAGGCTGCTGCCCGGCGTGCCGGATGCGTGGTGCTGTACAAGGGGGCACAAAGCGTGATTGCCGGGCCGGATGGGGATGTGGCGATCTTTTCGGCGCAGGGGGAATCTGCGGCACCCTGGCTTGCCTCGGCGGGGACGGGGGATGTTCTGGCCGGTTTTGCGGTCGGGTTGCTGGCGCGGGGGATTGCCCCGATGCAGGCGGCTGAAACCGCGGTCTGGCTTCATGCCGGGGCCGCGCGCAGGGTTGGCCCGGGTCTGATTGCAGAAGACCTGCCCGAAGCGCTGCCGGGCCTGTTCCGCGATCTGGGTCTGTAATCACCGTGGTTTCACGATGCCCTGACCCCGGCAAGCCGCCTGTGTCAGTCCGAATCGTTTGACAGAACCAGCACGTGTTGCGGCCGTGGCTTGACTCGGCGCACCGTCACTTTGCGGGCGCTTTGGGGCATTTCGCTAACCGGTTCTGTCGCAACTTGCTGCAGGATGGCCGGCCGTTCGGTTGTATTCGGGCGGCGCGAACGTTGCGTCGAGGGCGCGCAGACAACTTCGATTCCTGCGGCATAGATCACCTGCTCAACCTCGAAATCCAAAGTGAAGATCTGCACTTGGATCGGGTTCTTGGCCTGCATCATCGACCTGTTGTCGCACAAGTTGAGGATATTGACCGTCGCCTCTTCGTGCCCGGTTAGGTCCATCGCCGCCTGGCCACGCAGCATGACGCGCTGTCCGGGGGCCATGATGATCTCAAATTCAGGATTGCCGCTGCCAAGCGCATCAGGTGCCAGCATAACCGGGCGAACAGCCTGGAGGGTGCGTGAATGTATGGCGCGCAGGGCAACCGGTCCGCGGTTGCGGGCGATGATCAGGTCGCCATTCTGCAGATGTTCGACGGGGATTGCGCCATCCAGGGTCAGGACGGTTGTGCCTTCGGCCAAACCTTCGGGAAGGAAAGGGCGCGCTGGTTTCACGCCGCCTACGGTATCTGGCGCGACCACTGGCTTGTTAGTTGCGCGGTCCATTCCGACTTCACTCATACTGGTCTCTATTGGCCTAGAATCATGTGTTAGTGCCCTGACAGCAAATTAAAGTTGCAAATGTGGCCAAAGAACGACTTTGACGTGATGACGTTGCATGATTTTTACGCTCGCATCCGGTTTCACCCTTTGCTAGAAAGCCGCGACTTTGGGGCGGCCATGCGGCTGCCCTTACGATTTCAGCGGGTGTGGCGGAACTGGTAGACGCACCAGATTTAGGTTCTGGCGCCGCAAGGCGTGGGGGTTCGAGTCCCTTCACCCGCACCAAACTGACTGGATAAGGACGCGACAGATGCAGGTCACCGAGACCCTGAACGAAGGCCTCAAGCGCGGATACGCCATCCGCATCCCCGCCACCGAACTGGACGCGAAGGTCCAGGAAAAGCTGGTCGAGGCGCAGCCCGACGTTGAAATGAAGGGCTTTCGCAAGGGCAAGGTCCCGATGGCGCTGCTGAAAAAGCAGTTCGGCCCGCGGATCATGGGCGAGGCGATGCAAGAAACCGTCGATGGCGCGATGTCGGCCCATTTTGAGGAAACCGGTGATCGCCCTGCGATGCAGCCGGACGTCAAGATGACCAATGAAGAGTGGAAAGAAGGCGACGACGTCGAGGTCGAGATGACCTATGAAGCCTTGCCTGAAATCCCTGACTTCGACGCCAAGAAGCTGAAGATCGAGCGCATGAAGGTGAAAGCCGACGACGCGAGCGTGACCGAGGCGCTGGAAAACCTGGCCGAGAATGCGCAGAATTTCGAGGGCCGCAAGAAGGGCTCGAAGGCGAAAGACGGCGATCAGGTTGTCATCGACTTCAAAGGCACGATCGACGGCGAAGCCTTCGACGGCGGCGCGGCCGAGGATTATCCGCTGGTGCTGGGATCAAACTCGTTCATTCCGGGTTTTGAGGAACAGCTGGTTGGTGTGAAGGTTGGCGAAGACAAAGACGTAAGCGTCGATTTCCCGGCGGATTATCAGGCCGACCAACTGGCCGGCAAAACCGCCGTGTTCGCCTGTGCGATCAAAGAAGTGAAAGCACCCGCCAAGGCCGAGATTGACGACGAGCTGGCCAAGAAGTTCGGGGCCGACGATCTTGCGGCGCTGAAATCGCAGATCAGTGAGCGGCTGGAAGAAGAATATTCCGGTGCCAGCCGGTCGATCATGAAGCGCAGCCTGCTGGATCAGCTGGACAAGCTGGTCACATTCGACCTTCCGCCAACATTGGTCGAAACCGAAGCCAAACAGATCGCGCATCAGCTGTGGCACGAAGATAACCCAGAGGTTGAGGGCCACGATCACCCCGAGGTCGAGCCGACCAAGGAGCATAACGAATTGGCCGAACGCCGCGTGCGCCTTGGCCTGCTTCTGGCCGAACTGGGCCGCAAGAACGAGATTGAGGTTTCGGACGCCGAAATGACGCAAGCGGTGATGAACCAAGCGCGTCAGTACCCGGGCCAGGAACGCCAATTCTTCGAATTTGTGCAGAACAATCCGCAAATGCGCCAGCAGTTGCAGGCGCCGATCTTTGAAGACAAGGTCGTGGATTATATCTTCGAATTGGCCAAGGTGACCGACAAGGATGTCTCGAAAGAGGATCTGCAGAAGGCCATTGAAGCGCTGGAAGACGAATAACTGTCAGTCGAAATGACTTGATTTCCGGCCCCGTCACGCCCAGATCAGCGACGGGGCCGGAAGGACAAAACGATGGGCAAGCCCAAGGCAGAACCCGGCATCATCATCGTCTACGATGGCGAATGCCCGTTTTGCAGCCGATATACCTCGCTTTTGAAACTACGCGCCGCTGTCGGTCCGGTCCGGTTGGTTGATGCACGACATGAAGATCCGGCGGTTGACCGGGTGCGCGCGGCCGGGTTTGACCTGAACGACGGCATGGCGGTGATTGATGGCTCGGCCATCCATCATGGCGCGGACTGTATCCACAGATTGTCATTGATGAGCACCGGATCGGGATTTTTCAACCGATTTAACGCCATGGTTTTCCGTTCGCCCAGGTTGTCGCGGATCATGTATCCGGTCTTACGCTTTGGACGAAATTCGACGCTGAAACTGCTGGGGCGCCGACCGATTTAGTGCGTGCAAACCTTCGGGCGGGCAAAGTCGATTGGCTTGAACAGCAGGTAGGCGCGCATCAGCGGCCCGTGTTCAAGGAAGCTGTTGGTCCAATCGGATGTATCCCGAACCTGGCCGTTGTGGCGGAAGGTTGCGGTGAACCCTGGGTTTTGCGCCAGAATGCGATCAAACTCGTACCGCACAATGGCTTTGCCAGGGCCGCCAAATGCGGCCTGTAGCCACGGCGGGTCGGAGGAAATTACCTCGACAACGTCATTTTGATATTGGGCGGCGAACGGAAGTTGCCCGTGGATCAGGTGGTTTGTCTGGGCAGCTTCGGTGTGAAGGTTGGAGAACATCGCGATTGAGGCTTCGGTGCGAAGACCAAGATAGGGGCTCCAGCCATTCAGGAAGTAAAGCGCGGGAATGATCAGCATCCACTTTGGCCAGACCGGTTTCGCGTTGCCCTCGCCAGAATCCCGGCCTTCGCGAAAAGACAGGATCGCGGCGAGGTAGAAGGCGATGGCATAGACCGCGAAAGGGATCAGGAACCCGTTATGGGTCGGCACAAGGCCGCGTGAGGCCAGCGCGGATGCGCCAACGATCAGGGCCAGCGCGAGGAGCATCAGCCGCCCGACGCGCATCGCGCGCGGGGCGTCACCAAATCGCGATACGAAAGCCGCATATCCGACCTGAAACGTCGCGGGGGTCAGGAACAGGGCGTAAAGCACCAGAACGATGGTCGAAAAATCCTTGTAATAGGCATAGCCGGTCAATCCGATGATGATGTGGAAGGGCACCCCGATTAACAGGCCGTAGCGTTTCCAGCCGGGAACGAAAAGCGCAACCATGGCAATGGCTTCGGCTATGAACGTGATGTAAATTGCAAAGTAATGACCGGGGCGAAACTCGGCCAGGGCGACGTGGTTGGCGACGATGCGGTACAGCTCGACCGCGCAGCTGACGGACGGATCAAGGAAATCCGCGTTGATCTTGTGGTAAATGCCAAAAAAATACATGCCCGGCAATATCCAGCGCCCCGGACCCGCGATGGCCGTGAATAGGGCGGCGCGGAAATCTGCTTGCGGTCTTGTGGCAACAGATACGCGCGCGGCCAGGATCACGAGGCACAGCGCAAAGGCGGTGAGTTGGTTGTTCGAGGCGACCGGCGCATTTGCAACGTAGTAGCCACAGAACGCCGCCGCATTCACGATCAACAACACGTCGAGCCGCGGCAGAACCACCATCGCCAGCGATGCCACCATGAGTGCGGGTGCAACCAGCGGCAACAGCCCGCCCAGCGCGGACCCGGTGTCGGCGCTGGCAAAACCCCAGATCTGAAAGAAATACAGCCCCGCCAGCAGGGTCACTGCGGCCAGCGGGTCAAAATAACCCGAACCGCCCTCGGCGTCGTGTTCTTTCTGTCGCGTCATAGTTTCTGCGCCCGAATTTCTGCTGCTGGTCTATCGGGCATTTGTGGCGGTTTTTGAACTCAATGGCGGCAAAATCGGGCGATTGTTGCCAGGGCCACGGTCTAACGCGACAGTCGTAGCAGGCCCCCGTCCGGGGCGTCGACGGCCAGCAGGATCGCGCCGTCGACCATCACCTCCACGTCGCGGATACGGGCGATGCCCGGCAAAATCCGCTCCTCTCCGGTGACTTTTCCGTCCGAAAGGCGCAGCCGCACCAGGGCACCGGGGTTGAGCGATCCGATCAGCAGGTCGCCTTGCCAGTCCGGGAACATTTCGCCGGAATAGAAGGCCATGCCGCCCGGTGCGATGACGGGATCCCAGTAATAGGCGGGTTCGATCACGGCATCAGCGCTGGTCTGTCCGTCGCCGATGGGCTGGCCGCTGTAATCCTCGCCATAGCTGACCAGCGGCCAGCCGTAGTTTGCGCCCGGCTGGGGGCGGTTCAGTTCGTCGCCGCCCCTGGGGCCATGTTCGATCGTCCAAAGCGCGCCGCCGGCGCCGATGGTTGCGCCCTGCATGTTGCGGTGGCCGTAGCTGTAAATCTCGGGTTGCGGGGCGGGTTGGTCGGCGAATGGGTTGTCGTGTGGTGCGTTGCCGTCAAGCGTCACACGGATCACCTTGCCGATGGTCTTTGACAGATCCTGCGCGCTGGTCGTCTCGCCCCGGTCGCCGGTGGTGATGAAGGCGTGTCCGGTGCCGTCAAACACGATGCGGCTGCCGAAATGCGCGCCGCTGCGGCTGGCCGGGGTTTGAACGAAGATGTCCTGAACTTCGCTTATGGTGGTCAGATCATCGGACAGACGCCCGCGCGCGGCGGCGGTGGCAGCGCGGTTGTCGGGCATCGGTTTGGCGTAGGTCCAATAGATCAGGCGGTCGTCTGCGAATGTCGGGCCGATCGCGATATCCAGCAACCCGCCCTGACCACCAGCCCAGATTGCGGGCAGGCCGCTGATTGGGGCCGACAGGGTTCCATCGGCGCTGACGTGGCGCATGCGGCCCGGGCGTTCGGTGACCAGCAGGCCGCCGCCGGGCAGTTCGGCGATGCCCCAGGGGTGTTCAAGGCCGCTGGCGAACACCGTGACCTCGGGCGTTGTCGATTGCATCGCCGGGGCGCGGGTCTGTTCGGGGAACGCGGGTGAGAATTCGGGGACGTTTGGCGCGCCTTGCGGCACAGGGGCGTCGGATTGGGCCGCCGCGCCGCTGGCGAGGGTTGCAAAGATCATGGCAATCACGATTTGGCGCATCGGACACTCCCTGAGATCGGTGGTCCCTGTAAGGATGGCGCAATCTGGGCAAAAGAAAAGGGCCGCGCCCTGTGGCACGGCCCTTTCAGTAAGATTTGATCGGTTGATCAGTCTTTGTCGTCGTCCGAAGCGTCGTCGCCGTCGTCAGCGGACTGTTTTGGCGCCGGGGCGCCATCGTCATCGCCAAAGTCTTCGACACCGGCAGCACCGATATCGTCGAACAGCTCAGCGATTTCGAATTCGGCCTCGGCCTCTTCCTCGGCAGCCAGATCCTGGATGGATTTGCCTGCTGCCTGAAGCTCGGCCTCTTCCGCGGAACGTGCGACGTTCAGTTCGATCGTCGCCTCAACTTCGGGGTGCAGGGTCACGACAACCTTGTGCAATCCCAGCTCCTTGATCGGCGCGGTCAGGGCGACCTGCTTGCGATCAACCGAGAAGCCTTCTTCGGTCGCCGCATCGGCCGCATCACGGGTCGATACCGACCCGTACAGCGAACCGGCGTCCGAGGCTGAGCGAATCACGATGAACTGCTGGCCGTCCAGCTTTTCGGCCAGCGACTCGGCCTCTTTTTTGGTGTCCAGATTGCGCGCTTCCAGCTGTGCTTTCTGGGTTTCGAACTTGGCGACATTGTCGGGCGATGCCCAAAGCGCCTTGCCCTGGGGCAACAGATAGTTGCGGGCATAGCCCTGCTTGACGCTGACGACTTCGCCCATCTGGCCCAGTTTGGCCACGCGTTCGAGAAGGATCACATCCATTGGGGAATCTCCTTATTTGACGGCATAGGGCAGCAGCGCCAGAAACCGTGCACGCTTGATCGCCTTGGCGAGCGCGCGCTGGTTCTTGGCACCGACAGCGGTGATACGGGACGGGACGATCTTGCCACGCTCTGAGATATAGCGCTGCAAAAGACGGGTGTCTTTGTAGTCGATCGTCGGTGCGTTGTCGCCGGCAAAAGGGTCGGTCTTGCGGCGGCGGAAAAACGGTTTTGAAGCCATTGGTTATTGTCCTTTTCTAATCCGATAGATCAACCGGAGTTACCGGCGACGCTCGCGCTCTTCGCGCTTTTGCATCTGGGCAGAGGGGCCTTCTTCGTGCTTGTCGACCTTGATGGTCAGCACACGCATGACGTCGTCATGCAGGCGCATCAGACGCTCCATTTCCTGCACGGCGGGTGCCGGTGCGTCGGTGCGCAGATAGGCGTAATGCCCTTTGCGGTTCTTGTTGATCTTGTAGGCCATCGTCTTGACGCCCCAATACTCCTGCTCGACGATTTTGCCGCCGTTGTCAGAAAGCACTGTGCCAAAATGTTCGATGAGTCCCTCGGCCTGGGTATTGGACAAGTCCTGGCGCGAGATAAAAACATGCTCGTAAAGCGGCATGGGTTCTCCGTTCATGTTCGAGCGCACTTCAAAGGGGGGTCAAAACCTTCCACGACCCGACCCACGAGAGGCTGCGCTGTTCATATCCGTGTGGAAGGATGCGCGGCTTATAGGGGTGTCGCGGAAACTGCGCAAGAGCGTCACAAGTTAACTTTCTATGGCCCCAATTAAGACAACTTTAACGGGCACCAAAAGCGCATTGAGACTGCACGTCGGAGATTGCCGAGATCATGACAAACGCATGGGAACCTTTTGGAGCTGCTGCCGCAAAGCGGGCCGGATCTATTGTCATCAGCGAAACCGCAACTGGATATGCGGTGCAGCAAAATTCCAAACGCTTCGACTTTGATGCCTGCCTTGAATTGGTGCTTCGGTTCAGCGGGCTGGCGATGCTGGTTGTCGCGGGGGGCCAGTGGTTCCTGCCGATGGCATTGCCCGGGTCTGAAGCGGTTCCTGCAAAGCTGGGGTTTTCCCTGGTCCTGGCGATTACCGGTTTCGTCTTTTTCTGGCTGGGCGCGCGGGGTTTGAAAACCCAGATGCAGGTCGATGTTTCGGAACGCAGAATCCGACTTGTATACGTCAATGGCCGGGGCAACACGCGTCCGCAAAAGACCTTTACGATGCGCGATCTTGAAAGCTTCTATGTGAAGCGGACGAAAAACCCGTTGGAACCGGCCACTTTGTATTTGCGGTTGCGTGGCGGGGGGCAGCAGCGCGTCGCCGTCGGATCCGATGATGAGCTGAGTGCCCTACACGAACGTATGTGCGGCGAACTGAAGCCCGTCCGCCGACGTCTGGCAAAGCGCTCGATGCAGGAAGCCGCAGGCGCTTCGTTGTTCAAAGCCGCCTGAGCCTACACTCCCCGTCCATTGATGGCCCGCCCGCATTGCGCGGCGGGCTTTGGCGCGGTATGCGACCCTCAGGATTTGCGGTTTAGGGGGGCAGACAATGCGCGCATTCATTTTTCCGGGACAAGGCGCCCAGGCGGTTGGCATGGGCCGTGACCTGGCCGAGGCCTATCCCGCCGCTAAAGCGGTCTTTCAGCAAGTTGATGACGCATTGGGAGAGTCGCTGAGCGCGCTGATCTGGGAGGGGGACGCAGAAACTCTGACCCTGACGGCGAATGCGCAACCGGCTTTGATGGCAACCTCGCTGGCGGTGATGGCGGCGCTGGAGGCCGAGGGGGTCGGGGTCGACAAGGCCGGATATGTGGCCGGGCATTCGTTGGGCGAATATTCGGCGCTGGCGGCTTCGGGCGCATTGGGGATTGCGGATGCCGCGCGCCTGTTGCGGGTCCGCGGAGAGGCGATGCAAAAGGCAGTGCCGGTCGGCGTCGGAGCAATGGCGGCTGTTCTGGGGTTGGATCTGGAAGCGGTGCAGGCTGTCGCGGCCCAGGCGGCAGATGGCGAGGTCTGTCAGGCGGCCAATGACAATGACCCCGCTCAGGTGGTTGTGTCCGGTCACAAAGGCGCGGTTGAACGCGCCTGCGAGATTGCCAAGGCGAATGGCGCGAAACGGGCGATTTTGCTGCCGGTGTCGGCTCCGTTTCATTGCGAGTTGATGCAACCGGCGGCAGACGCAATGCGCGATGCCCTTCAGGGTGTCGACATTGTGGCACCCAAAGTGCCGCTGGTGGCCAATGTCATTGCCGCGACCGCTGATGCGGACGAAATCAAATCCTTGCTGGTCTCTCAGGTGACCGGCGCGGTGCGGTGGCGCGAATCCGTTGAATTCATGGCGCAAAACGGCGTCACAGAATTCTGGGAGATTGGCGCAGGCAAGGCGCTGAGCGGCATGGTGCGCCGGATCGCTCGGGAGGCGGAGACACGCGCAGTGTCATCCCCCAACGATGTAAAGGCGGCGGTCGAGGCGGTCGGCTAGGAGAGGTCAATGACGCTGGAGGAGGCAATCGCGACGCAGCCGCAGTGGCTGACCTGGTGGTTGAACTGGCTGTTGGTGGGAACGCTCGCCCTGCCGCTGGTGTTGGTGATCTGGAGGCCGACGCGCCTTGCCGGGATACTAACGGTTCTGGCAACGGGCCTGAGCGGTTTTGGCGTGGTGGCGATGTACGAGCGTCTGGGCTACGTCAAGCTGATCGGGCTGCCGCATATCATCCTTTGGACGCCACTTGTGATCTGGCTGATTGTGGTGCTGCGGGGACGGGATATGTCGGTTTGGCCCCGGCGCATCCTCAGCGTGGTGATCCTGACGATCCTGATTTCACTGGCATTCGACTATGCGGATGTCTTCCGGTACTTCCTTGGGGAACGCGCGCCGTTGGTTGATGCGGCTTAGATTACAATAAGAAAGCGACGACATGTTTGATCTGACAGGAAAATCCGCGCTGGTGACCGGCGCATCCGGGGGCATTGGCGGGGCGATTGCGACGGCGTTGCACGGCGCGGGGGCGACTGTGGGCTTGTCGGGCACGCGGGAAGGGCCGCTGAACGACCTGGCCGGGCAGTTGGGGTATCGCGCGCATGTCTTGCCCTGCAACCTCTCGGATATGGAGGCGGTTGCCGCCCTGCCAAAACAGGCGGCCGAGGCGATGGGTGGCCTGGATATCCTGGTGAACAATGCCGGGATCACCCGCGACAACATCTTCATGCGGATGTCGGATGAGGAATGGGATCAGGTGATTGCGGTGAACCTGACCGCCTCGATGAAACTGTGCAAAGCGGCGATCCGGGGGATGATGAAGGCGCGCTGGGGGCGGATTGTGAACATCACCTCGGTCGTTGGGGCGACGGGCAATCCGGGGCAGGCGAATTATGCCGCCGCCAAGGCCGGGTTGACGGGGATGAGCAAATCGCTGGCCTATGAGGTCGCAAGCCGGGGGATTACGGTGAACTGTATCGCGCCGGGCTTTATCACCACGGCGATGACCGACAAGCTGAACGACGACCAAAAGGCAGCAATCCTGACGCAGGTGCCTGCAGGGCGGATGGGCGCCGCAGCCGAGATTGGCGCGGCCGCGTTGTATCTTGCAAGTGACGAAGCGGCCTATGTTACCGGTGCGACCTTGCATGTGAACGGCGGCATGGCCATGTTCTGAACGCGTCAATGATCGTTTGCGTTCAGTGAACCTTGTGATAGAAGCGGCGCAGTTTGTCACCGGTCCGTGATCGGGAATGGCATTTCCTCTGATTGTTCAGAGGGTTAGAATGATCCTTCGGGGTCGAGGACAGTGGCGGGCCCCGGCCCCCAAGGAACGTGAGGATATATCATATGAGCGACATTGAAGATCGCGTACGCAAGATCGTCGTCGAGCATCTGGGCGTCGAAGAGGCCAAAGTGACCGAGAATGCGTCGTTCATCGACGATCTGGGTGCTGACAGCCTGGACACCGTTGAACTGGTGATGGCGTTTGAAGAAGAATTCGGGATCGAAATTCCGGATGACGCAGCGGAAACGATTCAGTCGTTCGGCGACGCTGTCGGGTTCATCAAGAAAGCGCAGTAAGCGCCTTCGACAATTGCCAGAGATGGTTCAGCGACGTCCCTTTCGGGGCGTCGTTTGCATTTTCAATGCCCGGCGCAGTGAATGCCGCAGCTTGCGGCGCATTGTTTTGAGTGCGGGTGGCGGCGAAAAATCAACCGGTCGGCGATAGGTGTCTCTGCGGTAGGCGAGGTCTGAAAACAGATCCGTGCAGGTGGCATCCAGGCGTTTCTTGTCCGCAAGATTTGTCGTGTAGGCTCCATCATATGCGCCGCCCGCCCTGGCGGCAGCTTGCGCATCAATGGTCACGCCCAGTGCGCTGGCGACGGTTTCCAGTGCGCCGGGCATGTCCTGTTTCAGATCGGTGTCGCGCAGAGTGATCGGTTTCAGGCCGGTCATGGCAAAGAAACTGCGCCAGCCTGCGGTATCAAGCGCAGATTCTTGAATGCTGCGGGTCAGCAGCGCCTTGGTTGGAGTTTTGGGGGCCGATGGCGTTGTCTGCGCGTCCCCGGAAAGCCACTGTCCGGACTCGATCGCCGCCGCAAGGGATGTGACTTGCGCCCTGGGCTCGGCGCGTTCCAGCCAAACCAGAACCGCATTTTCCATAAGGTCACGTCCGTAAGGATTGGTGAGCAAATCCAAGAAGTTACTGAACATCAGTTTTGAGGCAAAAATACCGTTGGCTGAAGTTTCGCGTGCAACTGCAGCGACCCAGGCACGGGCAAATTCCGAACTGCCGTCGTCGGTCAGTTCGGGCGCCCATGCCGCAGCGTTATTGTTATAGCAGGCTGCTCCGAGCCACTCGCCGGGATTGCCAAGGCCCGCTTCTTTGAGGCATCGGCAGAATGTCCAGCTCATCGAGCGTCCGGCGGTGCAGATAAGCAGGGTTTTCTGGGGTAAATGCGACATCGGGAAGCCTGAAATTGGTGATCCGGAATAAGGAGTTGGCGTTGGAATGCGTGCTGGCAACCGGGTAACAGATACGCCGATCGGCGGGGTCACGCAATCTTCGGCTAGTTTGGCGCGTCACGGAACGCCCGCCCTTGCCCCTGTTCACTGATGGCGTGTAATACGGCCCGAGTGAATTTCGTGCGGATTTTCAGAGGCAAAGCGCATGCGTCGAGTAGTAATAACCGGGCTGGGAATGGTGTCGCCGTTGGCGTCCGGGGTCGAGGAAAGCTGGAAGCGGTTGCTGGCCGGAGAGTCCGGTGCCGGTACAATCGCGAATTTCGATGCCAGCCATCTGGCGACGACCTATGCCTGCGAGGTTCCGCGTGGCGATGGCAGCGACGGGACGTTCAATGCTGACGACTGGATGGAGCCGAAGGATCAGCGCAAGGTTGATCCGTTCATCATCTTTGCGGTGGCGGCGGCGGATATGGCGCTGGCGGATGCGGGCTGGGCGCCAGAGGCGGATGAGGATCAATATCGCAGCGGTGTGCTGATCGGGTCGGGGATCGGGGGGCTGTCTTCGATTGCGGAAACGGCTGTGCTGATCAAGGAAAAGGGGCCACGGCGGGTGTCGCCGTTTTTCATCCCCTCGTCGCTGATCAACCTCGCCTCGGGCCAGGTCAGTATCAAGCACGGGCTGAAGGGGCCGAACCACGCGGTTGTCACGGCCTGTTCGACGGGGGCGCATGCGATTGGCGATGCGGCGCGGCTGATCATGCTGGGTGATGCGGATGTGATGGTTGCGGGTGGGGCGGAAGCACCGATTTCCGAGATCGGGGTGGCCGGGTTCAACGCCTGCAAGGCGCTGAGTACCAAACGTGGCGATGACCCGCAGGCGGCCAGCCGCCCGTTTGACGAAGATCGCGACGGCTTTGTCATGGGCGAAGGCGCGGGGATTGTCGTGTTGGAAGAACGCGAACATGCGATTGCGCGCGGTGCGACGATCCATGCCGAGGTTCTGGGTTACGGTATGTCGGGCGATGCCTATCACATTACGGCACCAGCTGCGGACGGGGACGGGGGATTCCGGTCGATGTCGGCGGCGCTTAAGAATGCCGGGTTGCAGCCCGGTGATCTGGATTACATCAACGCGCACGGAACCTCGACCATGGCGGATGTGATCGAATTGGGCGCGGTCGAGCGGTTGTTGGGGGACGCGGCAAGCGGGGCTACGATGTCGTCGACGAAGTCGGCCACCGGGCACCTGTTGGGTGCGGCTGGCGCGGTTGAGGCGATCTTCAGCATTCTGGCGATCCGCGATCAGGTGGCACCGCCGACGATCAATCTGGACACTCCGGCGGTTCAAACCAAGCTGGATCTGGCACCCAAAGAAGCCCGCAGTCGCAAGGTGGCGTATGCGTTGTCGAACTCTTTCGGGTTTGGCGGCACCAATGCCTCGGTTATTTTTGGACGAGGGGACAGCTGATGTGGCGTCACATTGCATCGAACGGTCTGACCATCCTGTTGGTCGGGCTGATTGCGGCGGCGGGTGCGATTGCCTGGGCGAAGGTTGAATATGTCGCCGAAGGGCCACTGGACCGGGCGATATGCCTGAAGGTAGAGCCGGGTTCGCGGATGGACGGCATTGCCACAAGGCTGGCGGATTCGAATGCTGTTCGCAGCGAAGCGTTGTTTCGGGTCGGGACGGATTACACCGACCGGTCGCAATTGTTGAAAGCGGGCAGCTTCCTTCTGCCGCCCGGTGCCTCGATGGACGAAATTGCCGAGATCATCACCAGGGGCGGCGCGTCAAGCTGCGGGGTGGAATTGATCTATCGGATCAAGGTCAACGGATTGCAGGCGCAGTTGCGGGAATTGAACCCGGAGACGGACAAGTTCGAGGTCAAGGCAGAGTTCGAGCCGGGCGTTGATGAAGCGCCGGAAATTTACGTATCTGCGCGCGATGATGCGGATACGCGGATCAGCGTTGTCCTGGTGGAAGGCACGACGGTCTGGCAGGCCGTCGAAGGCCTGAAGGCGGCGGATTTCCTGAGTGGTGAGGTTGAGGGGCTTCCGGTCGAAGGCTCACTCGCACCGGACAGTTACGAGGTGCGTCCGGGTGCGGACCGGGCGACGCTGATCGCGGATATGGAAGCGGCGCAGATTGCGCGGCTTGAAAAGGTCTGGGCAGAGCGGGCAGAGGATTTGCCGGTCGCAACGCGCGAGGAGGCGTTGATCCTGGCGTCGATCATCGAGAAGGAAACCGGTCAGCCGGAGGAACGCGGACTGGTCGCCTCGGTCTTCACCAACCGGCTGAACCAGGGCATTCGCCTGCAGACGGATCCTTCTGTGATCTATGGCGTGACGGGCGGCGAGGGCGTGTTGGGCCGCGGGTTGCGGCGTTCTGAACTGGACCGAGAGACGCCGTATAACACCTATAAGGTGGCCGGGTTGCCGCCGACGCCGATTGCCAATCCGGGGCTTGCGGCGTTGGAGGCGGCGGTGAATCCCGATACCTCACCCTACATATATTTCGTCGCTGACGGGACCGGCGGGCACGCCTTTGCCGAGACGCTGGCCGAGCACAACAAGAACGTAGCGGCCTGGCGGCGATTTGAACGGGATCGTAACAGTCCGTAATGTTAACAATGTGTTGCGCCCGATCAGGTAACCCCTTGTTGGTTGACGCATCGACCTGTCCGGCCTAGCAGTCGGAGCAGGCTAGAAGAAATGGGCGGGCGGTTTCGAGGACACTCGGGGCCGCCTTTTCGTTTCTCTCGTACGGGACCGCGTATGAGAGGCAATTCAAGACATATGGAACCAATGGACCCGAATGGGGACGGTGAGAAGCTGGCGCGGCTGCAGGGGGACGCGCTGGCGATACTGGAACGGATGACGGCGGCCCTGGCGTCGCTGGCCGATGATCTGGAGGCTGGCAGTACGACGGCGCCGGCGGAAGTTCGCAAAACAATCACATTATTCAGCCAGGCCGAAATCACGGTTCTGGAGAAGAGGAATCAACTTGAAAACGTCCTTGGAAATCAATACGGCGCTGGCGCAGAACTTGACCTTGGCGCGGCCCGACGGGAAATCAACAGCCGCCTGGATCGCCTGCGCGGCGCCAGCGCTTCAGGCTGAGTTTCTGGATGGGTTGAGCGATGAGGCGCTGCTGGCGCTGCCCTATCTGTTCGACTTCTGGGCGATGGACCATCAGGTGCCGCCGCCCGGTGACTGGCGGACCTGGGTAGCGCTGGGCGGGCGTGGTGCCGGGAAAACCCGCGCCGGGGCTGAGTGGGTGCGCGCGCAGGTCGAAGGGGACCGGCCCGGTGATCCGGGGCGCGCGGCGCGGGTGGCGCTGGTGGGTGAGACCATCGAGCAGGTGCGCGAGGTCATGGTGTTCGGCGACAGTGGGATCATGGCGATTTCTCCGCCGGACCGGCGGCCAAAGTGGGAGTCCGTGCGGAAGCGGTTGGTTTGGCCGAATGGGGCGGTGGCGCAGGTGTTCTCGGCCTTTCAGCCAGAGAGCTTGCGCGGGCCACAGTTTGATGCGGCCTGGGTGGATGAGCTGGCCAAATGGCCGAACGGGCAGGAGGCCTGGGACAATCTGCAGTTTGCGCTGCGGTTAGGAGAGGACCCGCGGTGTTGCGTGACGACGACGCCGAAGAATGTGGGGGTGTTGAAGGAGTTGCTGGCCGCCGAGTCGACGGTAACGACACATGCGCCGACCAAGGCGAATGCGGCGAATCTGGCGGCCTCGTTTTTGGCGGAGGTCGAGCGGCGGTTTGCGGGGACGCGGCAGGGGCGGCAGGAGCTGGACGGTGTGCTTCTGGCGGATGTTGAGGGGGCGCTGTGGACGCATGGGATGATCGAGAACGCTCAGGTGGATTTGCCGGGGGAGCTGAGCCGGATCGTGGTCGCGGTTGATCCACCGACAACGGGGACGGCGACGAGTGATGAGTGTGGGATCGTCGTGGTCGGGGCGTTGACTGAGGGGCCGCCGCAGGATTGGCGGGCTGTGGTGCTGGAGGATGCCTCGGTCTCTGGGGCCAGTCCGGTCGAATGGGCGCAGGCGGCGATTGCAGCGATGCAGCGGCATGAGGCGGATCGGATGGTGGCCGAGGTCAACCAGGGCGGCGACATGGTGGAGGCTGTGGTGCGGCAGGTTGATCCGCTGGTTGCCTACACCAAGGTGCATGCGACCAAGGGCAAGGTGGTTCGGGCCGAGCCGGTGGCGGCGTTGTACGAACAGGGGCGGGTGCGGCATCTGCGGGGCTTGGGCGCGCTGGAGGATCAGCTGTGCCAGATGACGACGCGCGGATTTGACGGCAAGGGCAGCCCGGACCGGGTGGATGCGCTGGTCTGGGCGCTGACGGCGCTGATGCTGAAACCGGCCGAGGATTATCGCAATCCGCAGGTGCGTACGTTGGGGTAACCAGTTGGTATCACCCCTGCGGCATCTGGTTGGCAACGCGAAGGGCAGGACGCCCGATTGCAAGCCGGAGAGCTGGATGTTCGAATTTCTGAAACGCGGTGCTGTGCCTGAGGCCTCGGTCCAGGCCAAGGCCAGTGCAACGGGCCCGATCGTGGCGCGCAATGCCGGGATGTTTG